>CENJ01040711.1_pt1 | contig 29282 bp, 34 predicted proteins | sample 356161 | NCBI WGS metagenome assembly CENJ01 (sample SAMEA2619531, study PRJEB7988) | marine metagenome | biome: marine biome (ENVO:00000447); feature: surface water layer (ENVO:00002042); material: "saline water (ENVO:00002010), including plankton (ENVO:xxxxxxxx)" | depth 5 m | reverse complement strand
TAGAGGCTCATAGTGAAGTGCATAACGATGTGCATGACAAACCTCATCATGAGCAATCACATGACGATCACTCTAAAGAGGCTGATGACCATAGCTCACATAGTGATGACCATAGTTCGCATGATAAAGATGCGCATCATCAAAATACTAGCTATCAAGACTCACACGAAAAAGAGCAGCATGATGATGGGCATCACGGCGATGGGCATCATTAACTTAAATCAAGGTCTGTTAAAGAAAGTCTGGAACAATGTCGTTATCGATGAGGTCTTCGTAACTTTGTCGAGGCTTGATCAAACTATATTGATCACCATCAACAAGTACCTCCGCGGGCATAGGGCGCGTATTATAGTTTGAAGCCATGCAAAAACCATAAGCACCTGTGCTTTTTATAACGGCTAAATCACCTTCATTCATAAGCGGTAAGCTGCGCCCAGTAGAAAAAGTATCACCAGTTTCACATACGGGGCCCACAACATCATAGCTCACCTTTTCTAGGTCTCGGTTTTCTACTGCTTCAATACCATGATAAGCATCGTAGAGAGTAGGGCGAATAAGGTCATTCATCGCGGCGTCGATAATAAGGAAGTTTCGCTCATGCGTTTCCTTGATATACAAAACTTCACTCAAGAGAACGCCAGCATTTCCAACCATATAGCGACCAGGCTCCATGATGATTTCAGTATCAAGCGGAACAACAATATCATTCACCCATTGTGCATAAGCGGATAAGTCGAGCAGTTTCTCATCGTCATAGACAATAGGAAAGCCGCCGCCAATATCGAGGCGCTCTATCGTATGTCCTGCACCTCTAAGCTCTTTTACAAGTGCAGGCAGCTTTTCAAAAGCTTCCTTAAACGTTTCAACGGTAAAGACTTGTGAGCCAATATGCATCGAGAGGCCAACAGCCTCAACATGACTCATATCTTTGGCGATTTCAAAGCCCTCAAAAACGCGATCATGGCCTATGCCAAATTTATCGCGTGATCGTCCCGTCGAAATTTTATGATGTCCGCCGCCGGTAACGTCAGGGTTAAGGCGGAAAACAACGCGCGCATTAATGTCCAGACCCTCAGCAATACGCTGAATGTGGAATAGCTCAGGCAAAGACTCAACGTTAAACTGGTGAATACCTGCTTCTAGACAGGCTTTGATTTCACTCGCTTGCTTGCCAACACCAGTGGAAACAATCGTTTCAGGGTTGAACCCAGCTTTTAAACCACGCCTTAACTCACCTTCTGACACTATCTCAAGGCCAGAACCACTTTTTTGTAAAACGCTCAAAACGGCTAAATTACTATTGGCTTTACAAGCATAGCAAAGAAGCGGCTGACGATCCTTGGGTAGCGCATTGGCCATCGCATCTGAAAGAGCTTTGTACTGCGCGCGGATTACGCCTGCTGAATAAACATAGAGCGGCGTTCCAAATTCTTCCGCCAGCTGCGTAAGAGGCACGTTATCTGCATGAAGAACACCATCTTTTTCATTAAAACCAATCATTTTTATACCTTTATCTTTATGGCTTGTTTTTAGGTTTTGGATCTGTATTTACATCCGGGTATGCACGCGGAAAACGGTCCTGTTTATCCGTATTCGGCGCTTTAACATTGCTAGGCTTTATCCCGCACCCAATCAGGAGTGAGCATAAAAAAACAGTAAAAATAACGCGCATAACCAGACCTTATTATTTGATGACTGCAATAAGTTCGCAAATCTATAGAAAAAATTATCATTTTGAAAGATATAATATTTTTTAGAAGAATATAGATTATAGCGGTCTCATTTGCTGCTATAATGCTTAGATTAAAGTGATTACATCTAGAATAATCAATAATGAAGCGACATAAGAAATGGAAATGACCGTAGAGCAGGATGCTAAAGATAAGCTGTCACAAGAGCAGCTAGAAGCCCTTGTTAAAATTCATAATCGGTTTTTAGCAGGAAGAATTGGTGGGCGGCGTGCAGTTCTTAGGAATGCAGATATAAGTGGCCTATCACTCCAAGGGCATTCATTACAGCAGGCTGAGTTTATAGGCTGTAATATGACAGGTATGAATTTGCAAAGTGCGAACTTTCAAGAAGCCAGTCTGTATGCTTGTGACCTTAGTAATTCAAATCTTATAAATACAGTTTTTATTCGTGCAGATTTAAGGGGTGCACGTATTGAAAATGCACATTTACAGGGTGCAGATCTGGAAAAAGCCGATCTCAGGGTAGGCGGGATCAGGACGGCAGATGGTAGTTCAAAAACGAATGCTGTGAATTTTAGAGGCGCCAACCTAAGTGGTGCACGTTTAATGGGGTCTGTGGCTTCGAAAGCCGATTTCTCGGATGCTAACTTAAAAGATACCAATATGTGCGGGGCAGACCTAAGAGGGGCGATGCTTGAAGGCGCAGATCTTACGAACGCTGATATCGGTGGATCCCAACTTGAAGGGGCTAGCTTTAAGTCTGCGATCTTAATGAATGTAGAAATTGAGCGTATCGCAGCTGTAGGCGCGGATATGGAGGATGCTGTAACCGAGGTAAATATTGGCCAATCCATCGCGGATCTAGGGGAGCCGTTAGCAAAATTGCTTGAATATCACGCGGCGTGGCTTACCTCAGCCGGAAAAAAAGGCGAACAGCTTGATTTGTCTAATGTTGATATGCGCACGCTTGAAAGTTTAAAGAAAGTAAGTTTAACAGCCATCAAGGCCATAAATACGAAATTTTTCGGGATGAATATGTATCAAGTGCAACTGCAAAGCGCTGTTCTCAATAAGTCCGATTTTAGAAATTGTGATATGGAGGAGGCTGATCTCAGAGGCTCTTCCTTTGTGGATACGAATTTTAGTCATACCAACCTAAAGGGGGTTAATGCAGTGGCGCTCATGTTTGGTGCTGGGGATGCTACGAAGCGCTTTAATCCGTGTGATTTTACGCGCTCTAAATTGCGTTATGCAGATCTACAGGGAGGCCAATTCAAAAGTGCAATCTTTAAGGATGCGGATCTATCCTACGCAAACTTAAGAGGCGCAGATCTAAGGGATGCTGATTTTACGGGTGCTAAAATGGACGGGGTTGATTTAGATGGCGCATTAACTGAAGGCGCGATTATTCCTAAAAGTGATAAGCCAGTATTTCAGCTCAACAGAAATAGCAGCGAATAAAAAATCCCGCCCTCATATTAAAAAGGCGGAATCTGAATTTTTCACACATGTGGGCTTTTAGAGTTTGCCCTCTAGCTCAGGTACAGCATCAAATAGGTCTGCAACAAGGCCATAATCCGCAACTTCAAAAATTGGTGCGTCTTCGTCTTTGTTGATCGCGACAATGACTTTTGAGTCCTTCATGCCTGCAAGGTGCTGAATTGCACCAGAAATGCCGACGGCGATATAGAGGTTAGGCGCGACAACTTTTCCTGTTTGCCCTACCTGATAATCATTCGGAACATAGCCAGCATCGACGGCTGCGCGGCTTGCGCCAACAGCTGCTCCAAGCTTATCAGCTAGCTTCTCAATGATTGCGAAGTCTTCTTTTGAGCCAACACCGCGTCCGCCTGATACAACAATAGAGGCGGAGGTAAGCTCTGGACGATCACTCTCAATAACAGCCAAATCAACAAAACTAGATAGTCCCTGATCACCTTTGCTCGCAATGTCCTCAATAGCGGCACTACCACCTTCTGCGGCAACAGCATCAAAATTTGTGCCGCGTACAGTAATGAGCTTAACACTGTCATTTGATTTAACTGTCGCAATCGCATTACCCGCATAAACTGGACGCTCAAATGTGTCTGCATCAATTACAGCACTAATGTCAGAAATCTGCTGCACATCTAAAAGAGCAGCAGCGCGCGGAAGAATATTTTTACCATATGTCGAGGAGGGGGAAAGAATATGGCTATACGATCCACCAAGTTCTGCGATAAGCGGTGCAATATTCTCTGCAAGAGAATGGCCAAGCTCAGCAGCATCGGCTTTAAGAACTTTGCTTACCCCTTCGATTTGCGCGGCCGCGTTAGCAGCGCCAGCGCAATCATTACCAGCCACAAGTACGTGAATATCACCGCCGATTTGAGTGGCTGCACCAACAGTATTAAGTGTAGCAGCGGCTATGCCCGAATTATCATGTTCTGCAATAATTAAAATGCTCATCTTATATAACCTTTGCTTCATTCTTTAATTTATCAATTAGTTCGTCAACGGAAGCGACTTTACCGCCACCCTGACGTACTGGCGGTTCAGACACCTTTACGACCTCTAGGCGTGGTGTATAGTCTACGCCTAGCTCGGCTGGCTCAATGATATCAAGCTGCTTTTTCTTCGCCTTCATAATATCAGGTAATTTTGCGAAGCGCGGTTCGTTGAGGCGAAGATCAGTGGTAATAATTGCTGGTGCTTTTAATGACAGTGTCTCAAGGCCGCCATCAACTTCGCGTGTGACCTTAACGTTATTTCCATCAATCTCAAGCTCAGAAATGAAAGTGCCTTGTGACCACCCTAGGAGAGCCGAAAGCATTTGACCAGTTTGGTTTGAATCATCATCAATAGACTGCTTGCCCATAATGACTAGATCAGGTTTTTCATTCTCAATCAGTGCTTTTAGTGTTTTTGCGACAGCTAGAGGCTCGACACCGCCAAGATCAATAGGGGAATCAGTTTTGACAAGAATGCCGCGATCTGCACCAATCGCCATTGCTGTTCTTAGCTGCTCTTGTGCTTTTTCAGGGCCGATCGATACAGCAATGACCTCGGTGGCTTTACCAGCTTCTTTAAGGCGCACTGCTTCTTCTATTGCAATTTCATCAAATGGGTTTACTGACATTTTAACATTTGCCAGCTCTACGCCCGTTCCATCGGCTTTAACCCTTACTTTAACGTTGTAATCAACAACGCGTTTAATTGGCACCAGAATTTTCATTGTTTATATAAGCTCCGATTGTTGAATGAATATCATTTCGAGATTGTAAGTATGCCAGAGCCACTAAGCTCTGCGCAAGTGCAAGATAAGCGACATAATTTAGCATGATATATAAAGTTTCCATTAGAATTATTTCGTATTATTTATATTAATTTCAAGGGTTTAAAAAATAATTAATAATGAAATTTGACATATTTTACATAATTAACATATAATCACTCCATAAGTTAATAAAAAATTAATAAAGCATTAAGGGAGTGTTAAAAAATGAGAAGCCTAAATTCAGATAATTGGTCAATTAAATGGTCTAACAATACAGCAGTAATCTACTGTCCAGTGGTCGGAACAAATCTTATATATAGTAAAGAGCAAATCGAAGAGACGCTTAATGATGGTGGTTCTATATATGTGCCAACAAAAGTTCTAGAGCGAGCACTAACAGAATTAAGTGCTCATCACCAAGATATGCCTCTCGCAGCTTAATTTAAAGCTTAGACGTAATAAGGTAATTTACATCTAAATCGCTGGAGGAAAGTGCAAACTCTCTCTTGATAGGATTAAAAATCAATCCGCTTATATCACAAGGCTTTGCTCCAGCATTTCTTAAGTACCGTGATAACTCACTAGGTTGAATGAATTTTTTCCAGCTATGTGTACCTTTGGGAACCCATCTAAGGATGTATTCAGCAGCCACAACCCCTAATAAAAACGATTTTGGATTTCTGTTTAAGGTGGAAAAAATAACAAGCCCACCTTTTTTTACGCGTGCACATACGTCTTCAACGAATTGAGCGGGATCTTGCACGTGTTCAATGATTTCTAGGGCTAAGACGACATCATATTGCTCAGTAAGGTTTTCAACGGCGTTACAATGATAGTTGATTTTAATATCTTGGGCGCTCGCGTGATCTAAAGCGACTTGAATGGCATTAGAATCAGCGTCTACGCCGCTAATATCAGCGCCCATTCTAGCCATAGGCTCACAAATTAAACCGCCGCCGCAGCCCACATCTAATATTTTTAAGCCCTTGAGAGCTTTTAAACTTTGCTGATCTTTACCGAAATGTGTACATATTTGTTCTTTAATATAGGCTACACGCGTTGGATTTAGCCTGTGTAGCGGCTTAAAAGGTCCATTTTCATCCCACCAATGTGAAGAATCTTTAGAAAAATTTTCAATCTCTTGCTTATCAATACTAGACATAAGCTCTGACTTCCTTATAAATAGGCTGTTTTTTGATACACATTTATAATAGTTGAAGCAAAATGTCACTGATTGTTGCAAAATTTGGCGGAACTTCTGTCGCAGATGTAGAGAGAATAGAGCGCGCCGCGGACAAAATTCGCCGTGAGGTAGAGTTAGGTAATAAAGTTGTCGTTGTTGTCTCTGCGATGTCAGGAGTTACAAATACGCTTGTCGGCTATTGTGATGAGATCAGTAAGCTTCAAGATTTACGTGAATATGACACCGTCGTTTCCGCAGGCGAACAAATAACGGCTGGGTTAATGTCGATGGCTCTTCAAAAGCGCGGCGTGAGTGCACGCAGTTGGATGGGCTGGCAAATCCCGTTCATTACGAACGAGATGCATGGTAAGGCGCGTATTACCGACATTGATACAACGGAAATTAATAAGCGTTTAGCTGAAAATGAAGTCGCAGTTATTCCTGGTTTTCAAGGGGTGACGCCGCGCAATCGTATTTCAACACTTGGCCGCGGGGGCTCTGATACGTCAGCTGTGGCAATGGCAGCTGCGCTTGAGGCCGACCGTTGTGATATATACACAGATGTAGACGGTGTATACACAACAGACCCTCGTATCGTCCCACAAGCACGAAAAATTGACAAAATCTCGTTCGAAGAAATGATGGAATTAGCGTCACTAGGCGCAAAAGTTCTTCAGACCCGCTCAGTAGAGATCGCAATGAAAAAAGGCGTGGCACTACAAGTTTTATCAAGTTTCGAAGATCACATTGGCAGCGATTTGCCAGGAACCTTAATTGTAAAAGAGGATAAGGATATGGAAGAAGAGCTCGTAAGCGGTATTGCCTGCGCAAGAAATGAAGCGAAAATCACGCTAATCGGCGTTGAAGATCAGCCAGGCATCGCATCAAAGCTATTTGCACCATTGGCCAATGCCGGTATTGGCGTGGATATGATTGTTCAAAATATCTCACATGATGGTAAAGCTACAGACATGACCTTTACCGTTGCACGAGCAGATAAAGAGCGCGCCATTCAAACGCTGGAAAATGCGGATGTGTCTTGTAAAGAGATTCGTGCAGCAGATAATGTTGCAAAAATTTCAGTTGTTGGCGTTGGAATGATTTCGCATTCAGGCGTAGCAAGTAAAATGTTTGATACTCTGGCGGAAAAGAACATCAATATTCAGGTGATCTCAACATCAGAGATTAAAATTAGTGTATTAATAGAAGAAGATTACGCTGAACTAGCCGTTCGTGCACTCCATGCTGCATATGGTCTAGAAGAGCCAGCGTAAATACGATATTCTGTCGGAGCTATGACGGATAATTTGAAAAAAAAGAAAGCAGAGTTTGATGATTTACCGGTTGGTGAAATCCTCAAACGTACGCGTGAGCATTACAGGCAGTCTGTCTTTGATGTAGAAAAAAACATTCGTATTCGTGAATATCTAATTACCGCCATTGAAGAAAATGACATCGAGCAGCTTCCGGCTCGCGTATATACTATTGGTTTTGTTCGCTCTTATGCGGAGTATTTGGGCTTAGACAGTGATAAAATTGTAGCAAAATTTAAGGAGCAGGCAGGCGAAAAAAAGGAAGTTGAGCCTGAACTCTTTATTCCTCAGGATGAAGAAATCCGCTATTCACCACCATTTTGGCTTGTTGTCCTTAGTGTGGTTTCTGTCATTGTGATAGCAGCGAACTCTGCTCTGCAATGGAGTGAGGAACGTCGTGAAATCGAAACGATTCAGTCTGTATCGGGTGAGTTGCGTGAAAGCGTAGATGAAATGGGCGGCATAGAACCTGCTGAGCATAAGGCTGAGAAGGAAAATTCAGCACAAGAGGTTGTTGAGACAAAGATACCTGAAACTCCGCCCGCACCAGCGAAGAAGCCAGAAGAAATAGAGGTGGAGCCGCAGCCGACTCAGGTGATTGAGGAAGAGGTTACACCGACTGAAGTTACTGAACCGGAGCAGCCAGGGGCGATAGTTGCAAAAATACCAGTTGAGGAAGAGGTTGTTGATACACTCTCTGAAGACGAGGATGCAGAAAAGCGTGTAATGATTATTCCTCCGGTGAAGCCTAAGGAAATTATTCGGCAAAAGGTAGAGCCGAAAGCACCTAATTCCGGAATTGTGCTTGTTGTTGATAAAAGCACATGGGTGGAAGTGAAAACAAAAGAGGGTGAAAGCTATATCTCAAAAGTTCTTAAGGAAGGGGATCAGTATTTTGTGCCAGACCATCCTGACCTCTATTTGACCTTAGGTAATGCTGTGGGGGTTCGAATTAAACTAAATGGAACGATGTTAAGGCCATTGGGACGTGATTCTCAGGTTATTAGAAACCTTCCATTAACCGAAGATTATTTGGAAAGGCGTTTTGCGCCATAGATAAGAACTATTTTATTCTTGCACACTCTACGCAAATACCTTTTTATAGCCCAATTATTCATCAGCTAAATTGATGTGAAAGTTACTGAAAATGTCTTTAGAAGCAAAATTAGGATCAATTAAATCCAGACACGAAGAACTCGCTGCACTTATGGCGCAGGGCGGGCTGAATGGCGAAGAATTTACAAAGCTATCAATGGAATATGCTGAGTTGGACCCGATTGTAGAAGCTATTGATGGTCTGAATGCTGCCAAAGAAGAAAAAGAGGAGCTTCAAGAGCTTCTTTCTGATCCTGAAATGAAGGATATAGCGGCTGAAGAAATGAGGGATTTGGATAAGAAAATCCCAGAGCTTGAATATAAGATTCGGATGGCATTGATCCCGAAAGATGAAGACGACGCGAAAAACGCTATCCTTGAGATTAGAGCCGGTACAGGCGGTGATGAGGCTGCACTATTTGCAGGCGATCTTTTTGTCATGTTTAAGGGGTACGCAGCTTCACAAGGCTGGAAGTTTGAGGTTGTTGAAACTTCAGAAAGTGACGCTGGCGGATATAAAGAAATTATATGTGAGGTCAGTGGCCGTAATGTTTTCCAGCGTTTAAAATATGAATCGGGAACGCACCGTGTGCAGCGCGTTCCAAAAACGGAAAGCCAAGGGCGTATCCACACTTCAGCCGCGACTGTAGCTGTGCTCCCAGAGGCAGAAGAAGCGGAAGTGGATATTCGTCCTGATGATTTGCGTATCGACACCTATCGTTCTCAAGGGGCTGGCGGTCAGCACGTAAACACAACGGATTCTGCTGTGCGTATTACACACATTCCAACAGGGGTGGTTGTAGAAATGCAGGAGGAACGCTCGCAGCATAAAAATAGAGCAAAGGCGATGAAAGTTCTCTCAACCAGAATTTATGATATTCAGCGTCAAAAACTTCATGCAGAGCGCGCACAAGATCGCAAATCTCAGGTCGGTTCTGGTGATAGGTCTGAGCGCATTCGTACCTATAACTTTCCTCAAGGTCGTGTAACCGATCACCGTATTGGTATGACACTTCAAAAACTAGAAGGCGTACTGAGTGGAGACGCTCTAAATGAGATTATCGAATCTCTAATCGCCGAAGATAATGCCGCCGCACTTGCGGATATGGATAACTAAAGTGAAACTTGAAGCTTTGTATCAGGAGCTTCGCAGCTCTTTGAGTGAATCGGACGCGCGCTATGTTCTAAAAAAGCGCCTTAATCTCACTGTAGCTGATCTCATCACTCAGCGTCACAAAGAATTAGAAGCTGATGAGGTGCAGAGCGTGCTGGATGACTTAGCAGCAGTGCAAGGGGCTAAGCCATTATCCCGTATATATGGGGAAAATGAGTTCTGGGGCATGAATTTTATTCTTTCAGATGAAACGCTCGATCCTCGCCAAGATACTGAAGCGCTTATTGAATGTGTTCTAAAACGCTATGCTAAAATGGGAAAGACGCCGGAGCGCATACTGGATCTTGGGACTGGCAGTGGCGCAATTTTAATAGCGTTACTAAAAGAATTTCCTGGCGCGATAGGTGTTGGTGGCGATTTATCTGAAGGCGCGATAAAAACGGCACGAATTAATGCTGAAAAAAACGAAGTGGCTGAGCGTGCTGAATTTGTCCAGGGCAGCTGGGCTGAAAATATTGAAGGAAGATTCGATTTGATTGTCTCGAATCCGCCTTATATTCGCTCTGATGTCATTACGAATCTCGATGAAAATGTGAAAAAACACGATCCGATTCTTGCTTTGGATGGGGGCGAAGATGGTCTGCAAGCATATAAAGCGATTTTTTTACAAATTCCAGAGCTCGTAAAACCGGGTTCATATGCCTTTTTTGAAATTGGTTTCGATCAAGAAGAATCCCTGATGCGACTCAGCGAAGAATCGCGGTTTTTGCTTCAGGGCGTACATCGTGATTCGGTAGGGAATCCGCGGGTTGTGGAAATCTTTTTTGAATGAGTAGTGGGGATAAGTGATTTTTTTTCTTCTCCCCTTCTTGATTGAAAAACACCCGTCGAGGTAGGTTAATTTCATCAGCACAAACATAGACGCAAGATAAAGTTTGATGTTGAAAAGTTAGACCCAACATATTGTGTATAAGTTTACGAAAAACTAGATAAATGTACGTTTTTCGTATAGAGTGTACGTGTGTGTAACGATTGGATAACGCGAAAAGTTAACGATTTTTTAAACAGGAATGTAAATGAGACACGGATCTTCAAATAGCAGACGTCAGCGTGGTAGAGGTGGTAATAACCGCCGTAGTAATCAGCGTACACAGGTGTTTGATAGTAATGGGCCAGATGTGCGTATTCGCGGAACGGCACATCAGGTAACTGAGAAATATATGGCGCTTGCAAAGGATGCCGCTGCTGCTGGTGATCGCATCATGGCAGAGAGCTATTTACAACATGCTGAGCATTATCAGCGTATTATAAATAGCTGGGATGACGGCGTGAATGAACAGCCACAGCGTAAAGCGCGTAATCAAAACGCGAAATCAGATGATATTGGAAATACTGTTGAAGCTGAGGCCGCTGAAACGCCCGCAGCAGAAGCGCAGGTTGAAGACCTATCATTACCAACGAGTATTTTAGGTGAAGAGGTTAAGGCCTCTGGCGGTGAACAGGAAGAGGGTGAGGTTGTTGCTTAGTTTTCTCCTTGTTTAAGTATTCTGTGTTAAATAGTTTCTGAGTTTTAGGCGGTCTTCGGATCGCCTTTTCTATTTTGAAAACTCTACAGGTAAGATATGAGGTTCTAACCAAAATCAATTGAAACCCAAAAAAGTAGGATTATAATTACTTTTATATGGAGGTAGTTGGCTATGGAATTTGATAAATTTACTGAAAAAACAAAAGGGTTTTTGCAAGGTGCGCAAACACTTGCAATGCGATATGGGCATCAATCACTAGAGCCAGAGCATATGCTGAAGGTTATGCTTGATGATGGTGATGGTGTCGTTGCAAAGCTTTTGAAGGCTTCTGATTGTAATGTGGCAACGCTACGTCAGTCGGTTGAGCGTTCAATCACTAAGTTCCCAATAGTAGAAGGTTCTGGTGTTCAGCTCCGTTTATCATCTGATTTATCAAAAATAATGGCTAATGCACTGAATTTAGCCGAAAAAGCGGGTGATCGCTTTGTGACCGCAGAGCGTATTTTACAAGCAATGTTAATTGCAAAGAGAGTTGATGTTGCTGGCGCGCTTGAGGATGCTGGGCTAAAGGATAGTAATCTTAATCAGGCAATTAATGATATGAGAAAAGGTAAAACAGCAGATAGCGCAACGGCGGATGATCAGTTTGATGCGCTGGCGAAATATGCGCATGACCTAACCGAAGCGGCAGAAAATGGTAAAATGGATCCGATCATTGGCCGTGATGAGGAAATAAGGCGTACTGTTCAGGTGCTCTCGCGCCGTACAAAAAATAACCCTGTTCTTATTGGTGAGCCAGGTGTTGGTAAAACGGCGATTATTGAAGGTCTTGCACAGCGCATTGTTAATGGTGATGTGCCAGAAAGTCTTCGGAATAAGCGTTTGATGTCGCTTGACCTTGGTGCGATGCTGGCGGGCGCTAAATATCGCGGTGAGTTTGAGGAGCGGTTAAAGGCTGTGCTTGATGAGGTTAAGGGCGCATCAGGTGAAATTGTTCTTTTCCTTGATGAGCTTCATACACTTGTTGGTGCTGGTAAAACAGACGGCGCAATGGATGCGGGGAATATGCTAAAGCCTGCGCTTGCACGCGGTGAGCTACATATGGTTGGTGCGACAACGCTGGATGAATATCGTCAGCATATTGAAAAAGATGCGGCACTTGCTCGACGTTTTCAGCCTGTGTTTGTGAGCGAGCCAACAGTCGAGGATACGATCTCTATCCTTCGGGGGCTTAAGGAAAAATATGAACTTCACCATGGTGTACGTATTACCGATACTGCGATTGTAGCAGCTGCAACTCTTTCTAATCGATATATTACTGACCGTTTTTTGCCTGATAAGGCTATTGATCTCGTAGATGAGGCTGCTTCACGTATACGTATGCAAGCTGATTCTAAGCCTGAGGCATTGGATGAGCTTGATCGTCGTGTAGTTCAGCTAAAAATAGAAAAAGAAGCTTTAAAGAAAGAAAAAGATAAGGCTTCTGCTGATAGGTTAGAGAAGCTAGAAGCGGAATTAAATGAGCTTGAAGCGAAGTCGGCTGACATGACGTCGCAATGGTCTGCGGAAAAAGAAAAGTTAAATGCAGGCCAAAAATATACTGAGCAACTTGATAAGGCCCGTATAGAATTGGAGCAAGCGGAACGCGATGGGAATTGGGCAAGGGCTTCGGAACTCAAATATGGTGATATTCCTAGGTTGGAAGAGAAATTAGCTAATGCAGCATCACATGAAGAAGGGGTAAGTCTTTCTCAGTCAAGCTTAATTAATGAGGAAGTGAGCGATAACGATATTGCAAGTATCGTAAGTCGATGGACAGGGGTTCCTGTTGAGAAAATGCTTGAGGGCGAGCGGGATAAGCTCTTGTCAATGGAGGATAAACTTCGTGAGCGTGTCGTTGGTCAGGATGAAGCTGTCGTTGCTGTTTCAAATGCTATAAGGCGTTCACGCGCGGGGCTGCAAGACCCGCGTCGTCCTATCGGTTCATTTCTGTTTTTGGGGCCAACTGGTGTTGGTAAAACAGAATTAACGAAAGCGTTAGCTGAGTTCATGTTTGATGATGATAGTGCAATGGTTCGTATGGATATGTCTGAATACATGGAAAAGCATGCTGTTGCACGCATGATTGGTGCTCCTCCTGGATATGTCGGCTATGAAGAGGGCGGGGCTCTTACTGAAGCTGTTCGCCGTAGGCCATATCAAGTCGTGTTGTTTGATGAGGTGGAAAAGGCTCATCCCGATGTCTTTAATATTCTGTTGCAAGTATTAGATGATGGGCGGCTAACTGATGGTCAAGGACGTACGGTTGATTTTTCAAACACGGTATTGATTATGACCTCAAACCTGGGCGCGGAGCATCTTGTAACTCTGGAAGATGGTGGTGATGTTGAAACTGTGCGGGAAAATGTCATGGATGCTGTACGTGCGGCGTTCCGTCCAGAGTTTCTTAATCGTCTTGATGAGGTTCTGCTCTTTAAGCGATTAGAAAAAGCGCAGATGACTGGTATTGTTGATATTCAGCTTGGGTACCTGCATAGCCTTCTGGAAGGGCGTGATATTGATCTGAAGCTTGATGATCAAGCGAAGCTTTGGATTGCTGATCGTGGTTATCAGCCCGCTTATGGTGCGCGCCCGCTCAAGCGTGTGATACAAACCGAACTTCAAAACAAACTCGCTGAAAAGATTTTAAGTGGCGAGATTGCTGATGAAGCGCAGGTTGAGGTGAGTGTGAAAGCTGATGCGCTTAGCTTTAAGGTCAGTCCGCGCAAAGCTGATACAGAAAAAACAGCAGCATAAGAGCGTTCTTGGCGGCGATTGCCATTTTACCGCCTATGATGTAATGTAATGGGGTATTTGACCTCATATCGTAGGGTTTTCTCATGGTTAAAAAAGCAATGCTGGGATCTGTTCTTATTCTCGGTGCGTGTACGACATTTATAGCAAAATCAATCCAAGAGGTTGAGTTTGTAACGCCGGGTGCCCAGGGGGCGGTGTGTAATATCTATGTTGAAAAACTACGATATAAAATTCATCCGCCTACAACAGTGACTATTCATAAAAGTAAAAAAGAAATGGTTGTTGACTGTCGTGCTCCTGGCAATCGTCGTCAAAAACTATTTATTGAACCTGAGATCGATCCAACATCTACATGGAATTTGGCGAACGCAGGTGCAGGGTATGTTTATGACTATATGTCGAAATCGTTATTTAAATATCCTGAGCGTGTGATTGTTGACTTTACAGGAGCTGCGGTAACCGCTATGCCTCAGCCAGCGCAGAATAACCCGGATATTAAGCAGCCAGAAGAATATGAATTGGAGGAATTTGGGCCTTCAAAACCCAAAATGAATATGGATAAATATAATAAAGAATCTCCAATCCTTCGCCGCGGTGAAAGTCTTTACGGTGATGATGTTTCCTCTGAGGTGTTTTTTGATCCTCCTAAAGCGGCTGTAAGCGGTAAGTCTAAACTTATGACCGAGCAGACTGGCTCAGAGTCTTCAGCAGCCGATAAAAGGTATTTGCCTGCGCCAACAAACTTTACGGAGCCGAAACCGGATCCTTCATTTGCTGCTCCAGTACCATTGGTACCCGGCGAATAACCTTGATATTCCCGTAAGCTGAAATCAAATTCTGTAAGGGCTCGATCACACAGCGCATGTGGCGTGAAGTTGCATTAAGGATATTGATATTGTCGTACATTATGCCGACGTGGCCGTCAAAGAAAACGAAATCGCCGCGTTGCGGTTGCGGTGCATCAACTATCTCGCCAATTTGTTCGGCTTGGTCCTTGCTGTCGCGTGGACAATTTTCATAGCCCGATGCCATGAGTGCAAGTTGCACAAGGCCAGAGCAATCAATGCCTGCAACACTTCGTCCGCCCCACAGATAAGGGGCGTTCATAAAGAGCATAGCCGTCTCAAGGTGGTCGGCATGAAAATGATCTAGGGGCACTAAGTGGCTTTCATAGACCCAGCCGCCTTTTAACAGCCTTATGAAGCCATTGCGCTGTTCTGCTTCTACATGAATAGGTGAGCCGAAATAAAGCGTCTGACGCGGCGAGAATTTGAAATTAGGAACATCATAGATATGTGTAGCAGGTACGAAAACTTTATGTGTTTTTTGAGGCTGCATACGAAGCGTGTTGAGCATCGCAAAGCCCTCGTAACCATCATGTAGTGATTTGACAAGCCCCCAGAACCCATTGTCATTGATTACTTCTACTTCTTCACCGTATAGAAGCTCGTTTACGCATTCCGCAACGTCATCAGGCTCGGATAATAGCCGCGTGATCGGGGTGTCTACTCGTAAAATCCTATCCATGCTATCCATAGCGTTTCCTTACATATTCAAATATTGTACGCATGCCAGTGTCTGCTGCGCCGCGCGGCCTGCCAGGGCGGCCAGTATTTTCCCATGAAAATACATCGAGATGCATCCATTCTACATCTTTTTCGATAAAACTCTCTAGGAAAAGTGCACTATATATCCCATCACCTGGGGAACCGGTGCTATTAATGAGCTCACCAACCGAGTTTTCAATATGCTTTCGGTATGGTTGATATAGGGGCATGGGCCAAACAGGATCTTCTATATCTTTCGATACGGCCCTGATTTCTGAATGAATCGTATCGTTATTGCAGAAAAATGCAGGAATATCAGGACCTAAGCCTGCACGCGCTGACCCCGTAAGGGTGGCGAAATCTATGACTAAATCGGGATTGTCTTCGCAGGCATAGCTAAGTGCATCAGCAAGAATAAGCCGGCCTTCTGCGTCAGTATTCGTGTTTTCTATAAAAAGGCCTTTACGGCTTTTGATAATGTCACCCGGACGAAATGCTGCCCCGCCAACGGCATTTTCAACGGCAGGGATAATGACTTTTAAACGCAATTGAAGGCCTGCATCCATGATCATTTTGGCGAGAGCGATTACATGCGCTGCGCCGCCCATATCTTTTTTCATTAAACGCATATATTGCGATGGCTTAATGTCTAGACCGCCCGTATCAAACACAACCCCCTTACCAACAAGGGTTAGTTTTGGGTGTGAAGTTTTTCCCCAGTTAAGTTCAATTAAGCGCGGCGCTCTCGGACTTGCTTGACCAACTGTATAGACGAGAGGGAAGTTTGCCTTGATAAGCTGTTCACCTTTGATCACACTTACTTTTGCATTGTGAGCTTTTGCAAGAGTACGTACAGCACCTTCAAGCTCTTCTGGGCCTAGATCATTCGCGGGCGTGTTAACGAGGTCTCTTAAAACGTTGACACTCTCAACTGCACTGAGAACACGTTTTTTATCGATGCCCTTTGTCCAATATAGTGCAGGGAAGCTTTGCGCTTCCGCCTTGTAGTCATCAAAACTATAACATGCCCAGCCCCATGCTGTGTACGCTTGTATTAATTCTTCGTCATCTAAGTCATGATTATCACTTAGGCTAAAGCTAATATGATTAAGATTGCTCTTGGAAAAAGCAGGTATTAAGTCGGATAAAACCGCTGCAAAGTCAAAGTGGCCTATAGTGTCGCCCAGTCCGGCAATGGCGAAATCTATATCGCCCTCTGCATTGAGAATAAGAATGCTTTTACCTGCTTTTGCTTCAAAGGCTACGCGTTCTACCTGTGTTTTGACTACTTTGCTTTGAGTTTTTAGCCATGCAGAAAAGTCTTTTTCTCTCAGGGGGATAATCTCTATATGTGTTTTGCGTTTACGCCCAGTAAAGGCTGTACTTTCTTTGAAAAAAACAGGAGCCATCTTGTATATGCTTTTCATGATTATTGGTTTTAACTATCATCGCATTTTATGCGCCCTATGAGACGCGTGCAAGCTCTGCATGTTCTCTGAGCGAGTGTAAGTGTGTATGAAAAATATTGAAGCCTCTGGCGAAGTATAAGGCATTCCTATAAATTACTATTTGGTTTTCATGCGAACGAAAAAGGAAGAAACATGAATTTTAGATTTTTAACGCTAACCGTCGCGGCATTAATGTTTACTACTGGTATAGCATCCGCAGAAAATTTTAAACTCTCCAGCATGGATATAGCAGAGGGAGAGAAGTTAACTGAAGAATTTGTCTATAATGGTTTTGGCTGTGAAGGGCAGAATTTGTCACCGCATTTGCTTTGGGAAAATCCGCCGGAAGGCACTAAAAGTTTTGCTATTAATGTCTATGATCCGGATGCGCCAACAGGTTCAGGTTGGTGGCACTGGACATTGGTCAATATTCCACTAGAAGTGATGGAGCTTCCTAGAAACGCAGCAGCGGCTAAGGCTATACCTGAAACAGCAATTCAGCTTAAAAATGATTATGGCGCTGTGAGTTTCGGCGGAGCTTGCCCTCCACCAAATGAAGTACACCGCTATCATTTTACCGTTTACGCTCTAGGGGTTGAAAAGCTGGATATTTCACCAGACGCAAGTAATGCTCTGGCAGGGTTTATGATTAACGCTAACAGTTTAGCAAGCGATACAATCACCGCGACATATACGCGTTAAAATAATAGGGCTTATACTAAAAAAGTGTAAGCCCTTTATCTATTACTCATCTGAAATTAGACGGAAATTTTGAAAGTGGCGGGCACGGAGGGATTCGAACCCTCGATAGAGCTATTAACCCTATACTCCCTTAGCAGGGGAGCGCCTTCAGCCACTCGGCCACGTACCCATTAAAGCGCTTTCGTTGTAACTTTTAGTGTGATTAGAGAGCTTTGGCAAGCCCTAAGAACATAATAATTAAGCGGATAGATATTTTTTTAGATATTGCGCGCGCTTATCTCCATCTGTGACGGTCGGGCAATATTCATCTATAAGCTTTAATACCCATCCCTTATCAGTATCAGCCGCACGCTCTACTTGAATAAAGACGTAACAATCTTGGCTTAATGCCGCCTCACATTGGCTAAACGAATGTGATAATAAAGTATGGTTGCTATAGGCATCAACGATACGGATTACGGCATGTTCAATTTCGTTAAAGACATGCCCGCTTTTAATTGAAGCAACAAATATAAGGCTATGAATAGCTTCGTCTAAGTCTTTAAGCTCAACGGAAATTTGCTCGTCATCACCATCGCCGATTCCTTCAACATTATCACCGCTATGATAGATTTTTCCTGTTTGATCCGTATGGAAGCCTGATACAGCACATACACGGCATATGCTTCTTCCAAGTTCGTCATAAGCATAACAGGCTAGATCCAGATCATGTTCAAGATCAGTGCCGCAAATCATCGCTTTTGCGAGATCAAATAGGCTAATGTCATCATGCGGATCCCAGCCCAAACCAACGAAGAAACGCTGGCGGGATTCTTGGGTGACGTTTAGGGGTTTGCTTTGACCTTTTTTAAGCTGCGACATGCTGTTCTTTACAGTTTAATCAAGGTAATTTTCATCTTTAAGTTTTTTGTGCTGGCCAAAGTCAGCCTTAATTATGATGAGGAATCCAATAGCAAGGGCGACAATACCGCCAGTTACTAAAAACTTGAAGTAAATATCCCAGCTCATTATAGGAGCCCAAATCTGCACGATCGTAAGACCAGCTGCCCCAAGGACAATCATGATTAATGTGCCTAAAAGTGCCTGATGCATATTATTTCTCCCTTTTCATGATGCAGAGAAAAGCTTCACGGTCAAAAAATAGAAGCATACGTCGGCTTTCGCGCTCCATGGTTACAACTTCCCAGCCTTGTTCGCCATTCTCGTTTAGAAACTCTGAGAATTTCAAGGGATCAACCTTAGAACCGCCCAAAAAAAGTGAGCCCAGCATGCTCTCACGGTATATCGCTACTTTGTATTCATATTTTTGTGCCATGTAAAAATTCTCCATAGTGGTATTTGCAGACACGAGTATAAGGTGATTTGCAAACTGATCCAAAGTGGAAATTTAAAATACTCAGCAGGGGGCTTGACGGCGGTCTTGTGTGTGGTAAAAAATGCATAATAATAACTAAAATATGCATTAAGCATTAATATAGAGGACCAGATTAATGAAGAATATTTTTCAAGGAGCTGCATTAACAGTGGCATTAACAGTGGCTGCGACTGTTGATTGGGATGATAAATCGCCGAGCGAAGTAAGTTCAGAAGTAAAGGCGCAACGATGGCTAGAAACAAAAGGGTGCAAAGATACGCGTCCAAGCCCAACAAACTATTGCCCTGAAGAGAAACTAGCTGTACCTGCGCTAGGCCAATAAAAAATATTGATAATAAAAAAGCGAGCACTTTGTATATGGTGCTCGCATATTCTGTTTATGAGGTTTTGGGGACTATCCCAACTTCTCTTTGAGTAATTTGTTCACAGCTGCAGGATTAGCTTTACCTTGTGTGGCTTTCATAACCTGCCCGACAAAGAAGCCAAAAAGCTTATCTTTACCACCTTGGTACTTTGCCACATTGTCAGGGTTAGCTGCTATCACTTCATCTATAATAGCTTCAATCGCGCCTGTGTCTGTAACCTGTTTGAGGCCTTTTTCTTCTACGATTTTTGCGGCTTCATCACCTGTTTCATACATGATCGCAAACACATCTTTTGCAATTTTGCCAGAGATCGTATCATCCGAAATAAGCTTTATGAGGCCGCCAAGCTTTTCTGCTGAGATTGGACTGTCAGCAAGAGCTGTCTCGTTCTTGTTAAGGATGCCTAGTAGTTCGTTAATCACCCAGTTTGCTGCCAGCTTCGCATCATTATCATTGGCAACCGTTTCAAAGAAATCCGCACGTGCTTGCTCAGCAATAAGAACAGATGAATCATAAAGGCTAAGCTTATAATCATCCATAAAGCGGTGTTTCTTTTGATCCGGTAGTTCGGGTAGAGTTTTACGAATGCTCTCAATCTGATCATTACCAACATTAAGTGGTAGAAGATCAGGGTCTGGGAAATAGCGATAATCATGCGCTTCTTCTTTTGAACGCATAGAACGTGTTTCCCCTTTGCTTGGGTCCCAAAGGCGTGTTTCTTGAACGACCTCACCGCCATCTTCGATAATTTCGATTTGGCGCTGCACTTCATAATCAATAGCTTGTTGCACAGCTTTAACTGAGTTCACGTTCTTAATTTCTGCACGTGTACCTAATTCTCCACCTGGGCGTCGGACTGAAATGTTAACATCTGCTCGCATAGAGCCTTCTTCCATGTTTCCATCGCATGTTTTGAGATAGCGCAGGATCATACGAAGCTTAGTTAGGTAAGCTGCTGCTTCTTCTGGCCCTCTAATATCTGGCTCAGAAACAATTTCCATGAGCGCGCAGCCGGAGCGGTTTAGGTCTACGAAAGATTTCGTTGGGTGTTGGTCATGAACACTTTTACCTGCATCTTGCTCTAGGTGCAGGCGTGTAATACCAATCTCTTTTGTTGTACCATCAGGCAGATCAATTTCAATTGTGCCTTCACCAACAATCGGGTGTTCAAATTGTGAGATTTGATAACCCTGCGGAAGGTCAGGGTAGAAGTAGTTCTTACGCTCGAAAACACTGGTATTATTGATTTTTGAGTTAAGACCAAGCCCTGTACGTATGGCTTGCTCGACTACATATTCGTTAAGCACGGGAAGCATGCCCGGCATAGCGGCATCAACTAAAGATACTTGTGTGTTTGGTTCGGCACCAAATGCTGTTGAAGCGCCAGAGAAAAGCTTGGATTTTGCAATCACCTGTGCATGAACTTCCATGCCGATTACAATTTCCCACTGTCCTGTTTCACCTTGAATAAGTTTTGCCATTTTGTAGTCCTCGTACTTTTTTATTCGTTTTCTGAGACGCAGTCTCTAAGGTTTTGTTTATAGCGTGAACCATAGCTCGGGTTATTGATAATAAAGAGCAATGGATCAATCTGTTCTGTCGGTCTTTCATAAAGCGCGCGCTCTATTAGGCGTGGGCCATCAATTTTGACATAGTTGCCCATGCGTTTCGAAAGACATTTGCATGTTCCTTTGGGGTTATTGAGGGATGTGTTTTTATCGCATCCATCAAGTATGATGGCCTCCAGCGGAAAACCAATACACGGTGCCTGGCCCAAAACCGTTAAGCGGTCACGTTGAAGCTTGCCTTGTTCATTATCTTGGTAAGTCAAATGAATATCTTCAAGGCTCATCGTGCGTACAATATTGGCAGCACTACATCCGCAATAAATTTCCGCCATATCACGTCCAAGAAGATTTGTTTGGTTATAAATGCAGCTTTCAAAATGTGCATTTGCAAATTCATCAACACTTTTAGGGAGTATGGGGCCATCAGGTGTGTTTAAAAATTCTAGCACTTCTGGATCTTCATAAGGCTTCGCATTTGCAGCCATGCTCTCCTGCGCGTAGCAGCACAGAAGGAACATGAACGAAGCTATGAGTATACGAAATGCGGAGCTCATATTTAAGCAGCTTTCTTGATAACGCTTTGTGGTGTAGCGACGAAATTCGCAGCTTTTTCAAGTGCTCCGCCAACTTTAAATACGCTCTCTTCATCCCATGCACGCCCAATAACCTGAAGTCCTAGCGGCAGCCCATTTGCATCAAGTCCAGCAGGTAAAGACAAGCCTGGAAGGCCTGCAAGTGAGGCAGGAACAGTAAAGACGTCATTCAGATACATCTTGATTGGGTCATCTTCGTTCTCGCCAATAGCAAACGCTGCCGATGGTGCGGTTGGGGTTAAGAGTACATCACATTGTGCATAAGCATTTGTAAAGTCTTGAGAAATAAGGCGTCTGACTTTCTGCGCTTTGATGTAATAGGCATCATAATAACCAGCAGATAGCACGTATGTACCGATCATAATGCGGCGCTTAACTTCATCACCAAAGCCCTCTGCACGAGTCTTCTTGTACATGTCCTGAAGTTCACTCTCATCTGCGCGGTAGCCATATTTAACACCGTCATAACGCGCAAGGTTGGATGAAGCTTCAGCAGGTGCGATAATATAATAGGTCGGTAGCGCATATTTAGTGTGCGGCAATGACACATCAACAATTTCTGCTCCTGCATCCTTAAGCCACTCAACACCTTGTTGCCAAAGCTTTTCAATTTCTTCTGGCATACCATCGACACGATATTCTCTCGGAATACCGACTTTAAGGCCCTTAGCATCCCCTGTAATCGCTGCTGCAAAGTCCGGAACTTCTTTATTAGCGCTCGTGCTGTCTTTCGGGTCATGTCCAGCCATTGATCGAAGAAGAAGTGCGTTATCTTCAACGGTGCGTGCAAATGTACCCGCTTGATCCAGTGATGAAGCAAAAGCAACCGTTCCCCAACGTGAACAACGCCCATATGTAGGCTTAATACCTGTAATACCGCAAAATGCAGCGGGTTGACGGATTGAACCGCCTGTATCTGTGCCTGTCGCACCCATCGCAATGCGCGCTGCTACAGCGGCTGCTGAACCGCCAGATGAACCGCCAGGAGTTAAATCTTTACCATCTTCCGTGCGCCATGGGTTGATACAATTACCAAAATGGCTTGTTGTATTTGATGAACCCATCGCAAATTCATCTAGGTTTGCTTTACCCAACATAACCGCGCCATCTGCGAAAAGCTTGGAAGTCACTGTCGATTCATATTGAGGTTTGAACCCTTCTAAAATATGGCTTGCCGCAGTTGTTTGTGTGCCTTCTGTACAAAAGAGGTCTTTAATCGCAAGGGGAATACCATCCAGCGCACCAGCGTTCCCTGCAGCGCGCCTTTCATCTGATGCTTTGGCTTGCTTATGTGCAATCTCAGATGTCTGTGTAATATAGCAGTTGAGATCCTTGGCCGCGTCACCAGCGTCAATATGTGCTTGTGTTAATTCCTGCGCGGTGAAGTCTTTGTTCTCTAGGCCGTCTAGGGCTTCTTTTATTGTCAGATGCGTTAGATCAGTCATTATTTTTCTCACCTTTATTAAACATGATGCTGAATATAATTAAATCGAATATACCAACGCAAAACATTGCGATGGAAAAGTAGCGAGCAGTTTCACCTAACCCGGTCAGCTCGCTCGCTCGCTCACTAAAAATCATGCCCAAAATACCGAGCAGAATAAAAAAAGCTGCGCTGGCGTAGAGTATAGCCTTTATCTGACGCCTGTTTGCATTATCAATGCTTGGGTGTTCTTCTTTATCAGGGGTGTCGTTCATGATTAACTCTCTTGCTCAACCACTTTAGGAACAACAAAAAAGCCTTGTGTTTCTTCTGGTGCATTGGCAAGAACTTTATCTACGCATGCGCCGTCCGTAATTTCATCTTCTCTGAGCTTTAGATCAATATCCACAACATTGGCCAGCGGCTCAATACCGTTTGTATCTACCTCTGAAAGTTGCTCAATAAAACCTAAGATATTGCTGAGCTGCGGCGCGAGAGTGTTTAGCTCTTCATCGCTCATCTCTAATGCAGAAAGGCGCGCAACCTTAGCAACTGTTTCTTTATCCATTGTCGACATTTTTGTATCTTCCTTTCAGCATATGTTTTAAACAGTAAGGACGTGACTTACAAAAGGTTTTTTCAGGTTTTTTAAAGTGCCAATAGGTTTATTGAAAGATATTATTGATGAAAGGCCAAGGGGCGGTACGCTCTTAGGGCTTGATGTGGGAAAAAAGACAATCGGTTTAGCGCTATGTTCTCCAGGGCTGTCAATTGCCACGCCGCTGCAAACAATTAAACGTGTTAAATTCTCTAAGGATATGATCGTCCTCGAGAAAGTTATAAAGGAGCATGACGTCGAAGCTTTCATCGTTGGTTTACCTGTAAACATGGACGGAAGTGAGGGCGGGAGGGCACAGAGTATTCGCGACTTTTCCGCTGAAATGGCGCGTTTCCTTAACGGAGATCCTTGGATAGCTTTCTGGGATGAGCGTTTATCCACAGTTTCTGTGGAAGCATCTGTGGATAACTTGGTGGAAAAACGAAAAACTAAAGTCAATGCAAAGGCTTCTGGTCTTATTGATAAGCTTGCTGCACAGTTGATTTTGCAAGGTGCAATCGATTATATTTGCGATAATTCTTGACAGGTGAGGCGTTTGTACCCATATATAAGCCTTATAGAAGGTGTGTTATGTCTAAAAATTACTATGTGTTTTCTGAGTTAGCAGCGCAAAAGGGTGCGCAGGCAGGTGATGCGCGTATTAGGCATGCTGGCTTCAATGTATTTCAAACAAGTTCTGGTGAAAAGGTGTGTGCAACGCATGTTCTTACAGAGGATTCTGAGTTCCCAGTTGGTGCAAAAATTCAGCATACGACAAATGAGGACTTAACGTTAGTACGTTATTACAACCATTTTTCTATGTTGGAACAGCTTATTAATAATGATTTTGATCTAGAAAAGACAGATGAGGCCTATGCTGCATTACAAGCAAATGGAGCGGCTCACAAACATAATCCGATCGTCTAATGATAGCTATATATAGCGCATAAGCTCATCGCTAGCGTGCTCTTTCATCCAACTATGTCCCGTTAGATAATCCTTTGAAAGGCTTCTGCATACGGACCAAAATGCACGTGAGTGATCTAAATGTTCTAAATGGGCAACTTCATGGGCAACTACATAGTCAATAGCTTCATAGGGTGCAAAAATAAGGCGCCAAGAATATGATATTTTTCCATCATGAGAACAAGAACCCCAGCGGCTTATAGTGTCACGTACGCTCACTGACTTAATATCTTTATTGATCTCTTGCGCTTTTTCTATCGAAAGTCTTTGTAATTCTTTTTTTGCATATTCTTTTAAAAAGCGTTTAATGCGCTCTGCTGGCTTATCTTTATTTGTACGAACTTCAAGGTAATCATCAGATAATTTAATATCTGTGCGTTTGAAGCTGTCATCATAATGAATATCAACACAGCGCTTGCGCCCGAGGATAGGGATTGTAACGCCGTCTTCTAGTAATATAGGGATAGGCATATCCATCAGCCTATCCTGCATCCAGCTTTCATGCTGCTCAGCAAAGGCCATAGCTTTTCTCATACTCATTCCCTTTGGGATGACAAGATTGAAAATACGACTTTTAGGGTCTAGTCGCAGTGCAAGCCTTTTTGCACGGGTACTTTCCTTTATTTGAACATGATCTGGTAACATGAATTGATCCTAGAAAATATCGGTCAATGAATCTAGCTTTACTTACTAAGTGAAATGCTTTTAAAGGTGAATATGTTAATGAAATATTAACGCTCTCGAATTATAATGAAGCCGCAAAATAGGGGAGCATGTTAAAAGTGCCGATAGCACCGGAATTGCAGGACGTATTTTACAAACAAGAAGTGCAATCATTTCTTGAGAGCTTTGTTGTGCCTGCAGATGAGTCCGGAAAAGCAGTTGGCGGCGCTCCAACCTCTGTCCAGCAAGTCATTGATGATGTTGCTGAAATCTGGAAAGAAAAAGGCTTTTTACATCCCGCTGAGCTTCGTCAGGAACTTGTTCAGAAATACATGAGCAATATTGATCCAAAGTTGCTTGAGATTATGGATGATGTTGAACGTAGCCGCTACATCCCTGATGCAATGACAGGATTTATCCAGAAAGAGCACCTCGGGAATATTTCCGGACTTGGGCATTTATATTCTCAATTAACTGGACAGCCCGCCACCATGATCGAAGTTGATTATTCGAATATGGGCGGTACAAATAAGCATTATCAACGCGAACTTCTTAAAAACTCAGATAGCCCACACGCTGAAAAAGCGCTTGAGCTTCTCGAAATGTCAATTGAAAAGCCTAAAGAGCTTGCAAAGGCTATGGCCAATGCATCAGGAGACGTTGTTGAGTTGTTTAAGAAAACTCAAGATCTCTCATTTAAAATGACGGATGATGCGGCGCGTCTTGTCGCACAAACGATTCAAAGTGAGTTGCAACGCACTCTTCCTGAAGGGGCGAAAATCCTGCCTGTACGTGCTGGTGGTGATGAGCTGCGCTTAATTGTAACCGGCTTGGATCCGGATCAATATTCTGATGTGACGCGGCAGGTGCACGAAGCCATTGAAGTGCATATGGCGAAATTAAACTTGCATGACCATGTGCATTTGAAAGGGCCAAATGAGGCTACGAAAAACGGGTTTGGTGCAGCGGTGTCAATGCTTGATATGCGGGAGCTTAATCCTGCAACCGCAGTGCATGATGCTGACCTAGAGATTAAGCGCGCTAAACATGCTATTGGCTTAGATCGCTTGGGCGAGATTGAGGAGTCGCTTCTCAGGAAGGAGCTCACAAAATATTACAAAGAAAATCCGGCTGAGCTTCCTAAAAATATGTCACGCAAGGAAGTTGTAAACTTTATCGTTGATGAGGTTAAGGCTGAAGCGGAAGCCAAATATGAGAAGTTTAAAGATTTGAAGGCTGAGGGTGTACAAACACCTGATGAAACAAATCAATATACACAGCAGCAACGCCGCGATATGGCGATTAATAGTATGAAAGAGAATGGGGCAACTGACCCTGGCTTTTTAGTCGTTGAAGATAAAGGAGATCATCTTTTTGAAACGCCAGCTCAAAGGCGCGCGCAGGCTGTCTTGCAAAGAGTTGAAGAATTGGGAGTAAAGATCGACAATCCAGCCCAAATCGAGTATTTAAACAGAATAGTCAGTTCAACTACGCCCGTTGACCCATCTTCGGGAGCGTGGATGGATCGTGATCTGCCTGCTCAGCTTGAAATTTATTCGAATGATACACCTGAGTTGCGAGAAATTCTTATAGAGCAAGGTGTGTCGAGAGAGGTTGCAGATAATATTACGCCGCAGTCAATGCGCGTTTCGTTTCATAACTTAGGCGGTTTAAATGAACTTCTAGGTCATGATGGTGCTAATGCTATTTTGCGAGAAATGCACAGCTCGATCATTGTTGAGGCCCTACAAGAACAGGGGATAAATCCTTCTGATTTTCGTGTGGCGCATTATGGTGGTGCTGAATTTCAAGTGATTACACCCCCGGCTGTAAAGGGTGCTGATGGTGAGTATAAAATAATAGACCAAGATGTCATGAAAAACGTTGAGAAAGCTGTAGCCGATAAAACAGCAGCTCTCAATGATGTTAATGTTGCTAAATTTCTAAGAGATAATGGTTTAGAGCTTGCACCTAAGGAAATGAGTAAGCTCGAAAATATGACGCTTGGGCAAACGAAAGATATTAAAAAAGATCGTGCTATTTCTGGGATGCATGTGGTTACACATTCACAAAGTGTTGAACTCGGTGAAGAACGAGCAGGGCGTTTTCTATTTCTGCAAAAGGAGATGTTGGAGACCAGGGTAGATGAATTCCGCGCTTCTATGAAGCTTAGTGGTATGGCTGGAATGATTAACAAAGCTCAAGGCGCACTTGATATGATTAAGACGTCTAAAGGAGCAAAGGCTGCAGGGGTCGGTATTGTGCTCACAGGTGCGGTTGCAGGCGCTATTCATCTGATGAAAGAAGCGCAAGATGATATGGCTGAGAAATTTTATAATGAAGGGAAGTTTTCATCGGACCCTTCGGTTAATCAGGCAGCCTACGATGAATATATTGTGCTTAATGAAACTATTTCGAACTTAATGCAGGCCGAGAATATCGCTGGGCAGGGATTGTTTGTATTTCTAACAACACCGGCCCTTGAGGCTACAGCTGCGGCGATGTTTGAAAGTTATGCCAGTAAATATAATATCAAAGGCGAAGTCTATGATGCTCTAAGCAAGAGTATGTTGGATAATATGTCGGCCCGGTCTGAGTTTATAGGGGGGCTTCGTGATGATCTGGACAAAATTGAGAATATGCCTCCAGAGCTTGAGCGTCTAGCTCTAATGAAAACGAATTTAGAGCAAGCGGAAGACGAGCTGAAAAGGGTGAGTGGATGGCGGCCTAGCCAATATCGTCGTGAACAAAGGCTACCTCTTGATAGGCGTGCAGAGTTAAATGAGGCTCGAGAGTTAAGAATTGAAGGTAGAACAGATGATCTAAATGATGCAAAGGCTGCTTTCGAGGTTGAATTGGCAACATTATTACAAGACCCTGACATGGCGCCGATGTTACTGCAGAATTTATCTGATAATACTATTGCAGACTATATGGAGCGCCTCGTGAAGTTTGCTGATCCGGAGCAGGTTGACCCGTTAATTAAGGAGCTGGTTGATGTGAGGGCTAAGCAAGATCTTTATCATACATCAATGGTGATGAGTAAATCTGATGGCACAGGGGCGGTGGAAGATTTCTTGGATGCTGTGGCTGAGTTCGCTGAGGTCATGGAAAAGCTTAAGGAAAATCCTGAAATTATTCGTGGTTTTATTGCAGATGTCTGTGCGCCGGTTGACAAGGAAACGCTTGAGGCTGCGATTGAAAAGAGATTAACACGAGAGATTGATCCAGAGTTAGTAGAGCATTACGCTAAAAAAGCCGCTGAATTATTGAAGGGTGATTTAAAAGGAAATTTCGGTGATAAAGCAGCGCCAGAAATACCAAAGCTTGAAAACCCGGCTGTAGATCTTTCGAACGATGTCGGTGCGACGGCTGTTTTTCAAGGAAAGAAACTATAAGGACAGATATGAGTAAGAAACGGGACGAATTAATTAGATCTTTGGGTGGAAAGCCAAGCGTGCTATCGGAGAAGGATGCTTACGAGCAAAAACTCGTAGAAGGGCTCGAAGGAAAAGGTGATCTCCCTGAGGCCGTTTTGAACGCAATGGAAAAAATAAAAGATCAAGCCGATCAAAATAATTAAACTTTAATCTGCTACTTCCTTAATATATTCAGCTCTATTTTCTTTTAGCCAGCGACGAACCGCTGCAATACCGTGCTTATCGCGGTTAAAGCGCATAGGGGCAGGGTCACCTGTTTTCTCAAGATCTAGTGCTGGTACGGGATCAACATTGGGGTCTTGAGAGCGGATGAAGTTACGAATGCGCGGCATAATCTCTTCTCGATACCTGCGTCCATTAAAAATACCGTAATGACCACACTCTAGTTGGAAATGGTGAAATTGCTTTTGCTGTGACAAGTTGTAACAAAGCTCATGCGCAGCAGTTGTTTGTCCGCGCGCTGAGATGTCATCTAGCTCACCTTCAATGGTTAAAAGCGCAGTTTTTCTGATATCCATCGGACGTACGGTAATAAACTTATCTGTATATGGATCACGCCATTGCATCCGTCCACGAGGCAAGAGTTGCCTTTGAAAGACTGTTTCCACTGTTTGTAAATA
>CENJ01087191.1_pt1 | contig 29292 bp, 28 predicted proteins | sample 356161 | NCBI WGS metagenome assembly CENJ01 (sample SAMEA2619531, study PRJEB7988) | marine metagenome | biome: marine biome (ENVO:00000447); feature: surface water layer (ENVO:00002042); material: "saline water (ENVO:00002010), including plankton (ENVO:xxxxxxxx)" | depth 5 m | reverse complement strand
CTCAAGATCTGATTTAAATGGTATGTGACTTTTCTTCTGAACATGATTTTGATATTTGTTTAATAACAAGTATGACCAATCGTTTACTTTGTAAGATAAGGCTTCGACCTTATTTTTAAGAAAAATATTTTTAAACTTTCTAAATAGTGGTATCAAAAGATGATTTTTAATGAGCCGTCTTCTTTTTGAGATTACTCCTGTTTTTTTTAAATCATTTACTTCACTTAGAAACTTAAAATATTTGCCCTCTGCTACATATGATGTAAGAGTAAACATTCCATGAGATACAACCTCATCACCAAACAAACCATCAAATAAAATTTCAACTTTCTCATTACTACAAGCATCATATATCCTATTATGAATGTAACCATTTATGATTCCGTATGGCTCTAGATTTTTTCTATATTCATTGCCTTCGCGATATGGTCCATCAAGCTTATATTGAAGCTTGATTTCTTTATTGGTTATATTGTGAAAGTTGATAAGATCATTAATATATTTTTTTTCATCTGTTTTAATAAAATCAGCCTCATCTAGACCATGAAAGGTAGCAGAAAAAGTTAAAAAATTATCATTTTTTAAATACTTTGATAGCACAGAGCTTACTGCTGAAGAGTCAATCCCACCACTGAGAGTGGAGCCAACTTTATTATCGTTTTTATCCAATCCCGAGGTAACAGCATTTTGAAATGCTAAAAAAACTTTGCTGCTTGTAAGGTCTTTTATTGGAATTTTTTTAGCATCTTTCCAATCAAAATATTTTTCTTGTTCAACATGATTAAATTTCAGTCTCATGGAGTGACTTGGAAGGACTCTAAAAACCCCATCAAAAAAAGTATGTTTAGTATTTGAAGATATATTTAAAATATAGTCTATGACTCTCTTGCTGCATATTTCTTTTGGTGGCCTAATGGTATTTATTGATTGCAAGCAATTGCTTACAATCATTTCACTGTCATTGCTGAAGTAATAAAGTGGAATATGGCCGAAGATATCTCTTGCTATAAATATTTTTTTTGTAACTTTATCGAAAGAAATGAATGCAAACGCACCATCAACTTCTTTAAAACTTTCTGAACCTTCCTTGTGCAAGTGCCTAAGAATATCAGTATTTGAACAACCTAAATCAAGGTTAAAGGTTTCCATGAGTTTTTCTCTATTGTAAATATACGACTCAGATAGAATAATTCTATTCTCCAAATTTATAGATTGATCATGAGATCTGTTATTTTTCAATTGCTGAAAAATGCAATAATGCTCTTCAGATTCAAATCTTGTATTAAAATTTTCATTCTCATGAAAATTAGAAAGTATTTCATCTGATATCCTTTCACTGATTTTTTTTGGCGATTTACTTACGTACAATAAAAATTTCATTTTATCTCAAAGATTTTTGCATATTCTTCGCTATTAGAAAAAAGGAATTTTCTCTCTTCACATTCGAGCCAGGCGTGGGAGTTAAACTCACTTGCCTCTTTAATACCAATAAATAACTTTGGGCTGTACCCATATATTTTTAAAACTCTGAATAGTGCAAACGATGTGGTTAAGCATTTATTAATCATCAAATATTTTGAAATTTTTGTAAAAATAAAAAAAATTGTATCAAGAGATTTATTGTCCCTATTTTTTGATTCTATAAATTTCAACTTTTCAATATTATTCTTGAGTGAAAAAAATCTCAAAAGAAGTAATGATCTCAATAAGCTGATAAAACATTCTAAATGTAAAAATTTATTCTTTAGTTCAAATCGATTATGGATATGCATTTAATGTGACTCTTCCACAAAACCATTTCTAACTGAATTCTCTAGAAAGTTTTCTACTTGTTTTTGCAGAATCTCAGGCTTATTTATAAAATTATCTTTTAATTCATTACATATTGAAGCAATATCTTTTGGGGTTTTTTCAATTAATTTAACAATGCACTTACCTGGCTGATTAAGCTTAAAATACTTTCCTGAATTTAATTCCAATATAACTAAATCGTCATTTAGATCTGTTATAAATGAATCAGTTGAAAGTTTAAATTTTTTTGTCATCAAAAATCTGATTGTTTGTCATGCCTCTCAATATATCTTAATCCATTTTTTAGAGCGAATATTCCAATAAAAAAATAAATAAGTGTTTGGAACATAAGAAATAATAGCTTCTGGAAAAATTCTGAAATTGCTATCTCATCAACAAGAACCCCTCTGAAAATCTCTAGAAAAGTAGAGATTGGTAAAAGGTATCTTACGAATTGTAGGGTATCTGGTAAAACTTCTGCAGAATAAAAAACTCCACCAAAAATAACTGCTAAACCTGCATATAGCGTTAAAAACGCTGAACTTCTATGAAAGGCAATTGTAATTGCTAGTGATAGCAGGGAAAAGGATACTACTGATAAAGAAAACACTAGAAAACATATTATTAAAAAAAAAGCATCCCCAGCTTCTAAGGCCATTTGGCTGGAAAATATTAATAAAAAAATTAGGTATATGACCAATCTATAAAATGCAAAAAAAGCAGCATATATGTTAGATGCCAAAAAATATGAAAGCTTTGAAACTGGTAGACATAATAGTTCTTGGAATACGCCTGACACTTTAAATTGCTCAAGCTGACTACTTGGGTATGAGATAATCAGTTGAGAATAGTCAAGAAATGCTATGCCAACAATGAAATACACAAATAACTCCTGCTGTTCAATATTATTGTTTGAAGCAGACTGTATAAATGAAGTCATAAAATAGAAGATTAAGATTTGAAGAAATACAAATAATATTGAATATAGAAATCGAACTGAATAACTTTTTGCAATATTTAGGTCACGCATAAAAACAAGACTAAATACTCTTAAAAAACTAACATCCCTCATAATTCAATTACACTATTTTCTGTGCCTCTAAATAGGTCATGCTCATGTGTTGCAATAATGAATATTGACCCTAATTCTCGATAAGAGTTAATTAATCTTATTAGGCCATTTCTTGATGAATCATCAAGGGATACAGTTGGCTCATCTAGCAAAATTAATTTTGGTTGACCAATAAAAGATCTTATCAAAGAAAGCTTCTTTTTTTCACCTAGCGAAAGATTGAAAAAGCGACTCTCAAGAATGTCTTTTGACAAGAAAAGTGCTTCAAAATATTCATAACTATCTTTCAACGCAAATCCTTTCATGCCTAAAAAAAATTCTAAGTTTTCCCTTACGGTTAATCTTGGAAAAAAAGTATTTTCATTAGATGCTTGGAACGAAATATCTTTCTCACTGATTTCAGGAGAAAGTATAATTTCGCCATCATCTGGCAAGGAGAGTTTTTTTGCCAACTTTAATAACGTTGTTTTGCCAGAACCATTTGGGCCTTTAAGGACTATCAATTGGCTTTCAGAAGCTTTTAAATTTATATTTTTTAATCTAAAAGATAATATCTTATTTTTGTAGAAAGATTTGCCCACTTCCTTAAGTTCAATTGAATTTTGCATTTTTAAGCCTTTCCTTAAAATTTATAAGCCTCAAATGGTCATTGTAGTAATTTTTAAGGAATAAAACCTTAAATAGCGATGGCATTGCCAAACCAATCTGTCTAATCAATCTAATTAATAGAAAATAAGGGTAATTTATAAAAGTAATAGGCAAATTAAATTCTGATGATATCTTTTTGGGACTAAATGCATCAAAAAAAGTTTTTAATATGCCATTTTCAAAGAATTGGTGGATTCTTTTTTCAGCATTATTAAAAAAAATTATATCTTCAAAGTCCTCAACTAGGCTGTCAAATGTAAAACCATTTGTTTTCGTGTTGGTAAAATTAAAGTATTTCTTTAAGACAGTTAATGACAAATGAAGTTCCTTTTCAATATTGTATGTTTTCGCTTTATCAAATAATTTATTTTGGTCAACTTCTTTTGATTGCATAATTTTTAGAATATCAATCAAAAATAATGGTCCATTATCAAAGCCATGTTTCTGAGTTGAATGAAAAAGAATATGCAGAATTAAGTCTTCAAAAGACAACATAGAAATTTCTGTGCCTCTTAAATGCATCGTTTTTGAGTCTTCAAGAAATGTTTTTGCCATCCTGCATCCATTTTTTTTGTCCACTTTCTCACTAATCCTTGTATGAATATCAATGCATACTCCATCATCATTAGAGATAATAGGTAAGTGATATCTCAATGATCCCATCCATTCTAATTTTTCGAGATTCCCATGCTTGGACTTAAAATTAAGTCTAGATAGTATCTTAAGAGATTCAGAAATATCTTTTTCATCTATAAGAACATCAATATCTCGCATTTTTTTTAAAGTAGGGTCTTGAATAGAGTGAAAGAACAGAGCTACGCCTTTCAAAACTGTATAATTAATGCCTTTTTTTGAGAACTGAATGAATATATCTCTTGATGCTTTTAATGTGTTGAGAACATGCACCTTTTGTCGCTTTTTATTATATTTTATGTCTTGATTTTCAGATAAACTGCTAAAATTACCGTATTTTTCATACTTATCAAGATAATTTTCAAGGCTATATTTTTTAAAGAAAATAGTTGTTTTTTTTAAGCTTGAGTCACTAGAAAAAAAATCTAAATCTAGCTCATCGCACTGCTCAAGAACATTAAAAATAAATTTTTTTTGATGGTAGTCAAATTTCAATCTATTGCCCTCTATGTGTTAGAAGAGCTGGAATTGTCAAAATCAATATTTTGAAATCCAAAAATAAAGACCAGTTTCTTATATACTTAAGATCGTAGGCTATCCTTTTTTTCATTTTATCGATTGTTTCTGTCTCTCCTCTGTAGCCATTTATTTGTGCAAGCCCAGTAATTCCAGGCTTTATTCTGTGCCTTGAAATATATGAATAAATCTGAGACCCATAATATTTATTGTGTTCTTTCGCATGCGGTCTCGGACCAATCAAAGACATATCTCCCCATAGTACGTTAAATAATTGTGGCAGCTCATCTATCGAAGTTTTTCTAATAAATTTACCAATACTTGTGACTCGCAAATCATTCTTTGTAGCCTGAACAACTTTATTACTTTTATGCATATACATTGATCTAAATTTAAGAATTTTAAACTCTCTACCATTCAGTCCATTTCTTCTCTGTTTAAACAAGATAGGTCCAGCTGAAGATAGCTTTATAATGGTTGCAATGATCATCATCAAAGGCATGGTAATTAAAATGCCAAAAAGAGAAACAACAATATCCATTAATCGTTTAAAGAACAAGGACTCTTTGTTATGCAATGGAGTTGCATTCATATGTATCCCAGAAAATCCTAAGAAATTTGAATATTCAATATCAAGTGAGTTTCGTAAAAATTCTGGTGGTAGCCAAATAATATTACTCGAGGTTTGCAAATAAAGGTCTGTCAAATTGCTCAAATACTTAAGTTCTATTTCAGAGAATGAAACAAATACGGTATCAATATCATTCTCTTCAATAAAACTTATAACTTGTGCAATATCAATATAGTCTTCATATTTTGTAATAACTAGCTGTTTCTGTAAGGAGAGTTTTCTGTATATTTTTTCAGATGTTTTATCTTTTCCAAGGATCAAAATATTCTTCTGCAATCCACTTAAATTATCATAAGACCTCTTATTTCTAGATGAATAGAATATTATTGATATAAAGAAGAGATAGATTACAAAGTACGAAGAAATCAGAAGAATCATTTCAAATCCCTTAAGTGAGTCATCAAGGATATTTAAGAAGAAAAGATTGCTTATAGAGAAGGCAACGCCAATTAACCATGAAAGTAATACTCTTGAAACCATACCCAAGTAAATGTGGGCATGCCTAACCTTTGTTAGAAAAGAGCTAAACACTATTATTGGGAATAGCATGATAAGAAAACTTTCATTAAAAATTAACTCATTGACTTTGCTTCCAAAAATTAAATTTGGCAAAAATAGAAAAAGAGTAAAAACAACAAGGTTAAAGACAAGGAAGCCTGTAAAATTCATAAATGAGCTGTATAAGTTATTTTTCATTTTTATTTTTAAATTTAAGCCCCTTAAATGATGAGCCTATTCCACTTTCTATGCTTGAAGGGCTTATTTTAAATTCTTGGAATATCTTTGAAGTATTTAGAGCTGAATATTTTGGTCTTTTTGCCATTAGTTTAAGGTTCTTGTCTTCTATCATTTTAATATCTGATTTAACATGATGGAATGTTGACGAATATTGGTCTTTAATTTTTATTGCAAACTCATACCAACTTAAAACATCATCTCCACAGAAATTAAATATTTGCTTAAACTCTTCTTGCAAATTAATTCTTTTTAGAATCTCTTTTACACACACAGCAATGTCAGGTGCATAAGTTGGTGACATGTATTGATTTGAAACAATTGATAAATCCTCATTATTTTTTAGTTTTTTAACGATAGTTTTGAAAAAATTTTTTCCATATTCACTATATACTGAAGAAATTCTTAGGATCATATAATTGCATCCTGATTCTTTAATAAAATTTTCACCAGCAAGCTTTGATTCCCCATAAAAATTTAACGGAGAGGGAGCATCATGCTCTGTATAAGGAAGCTTCTTATCACCAGAAAATATATAGTCAGTTGAGAAATGTACTAAAAAAATTTTAAGGTTTTTTGAAATTTTTGAAATAAACTCTAAGCTTCTTGCATTTACCTCAAAACAAGTATTTGTTTCATTTTCTGATTTATCAACATTTGTATACGCAGCACAATTGATGATTACATTTGGTTTTAAGCTTGTTAATTTATTTTCTAAATCATCATAATTACATATATCTAAATTAGAATGATTGAAAAAAACGGCTTCGCCTCCATATTCTTTTTGAAATGATGCGCCAAGCTGCCCAGCTGAACCAAGGATGAGTATTTTCATATCTCAATATCTCTCATTAAAGGCAAAATAGCGTCTTTTTTTGAGAGCGTTGGCTTCTTAATTGGCCAATTTATATCTAGCGAATTATCATCCCATCTAATTCCATACTGATCATCCGCATAGTAAAAGTCTGTACACTTATATAAAAAATCAGCTGATTCAGATAATACTTGAAAACCATGTGCAAATCCTGGAGGAATCCAAAATATTTTCTTATTTTTTGAAGACAGAATAACTGACACCGAGTGACCATAGGTTCTACTATTTTTTCTTAGGTCTACTGCGACATCAAAAACTTCGCCATTCAAAACTCTAACAAGTTTTCCCTGTGGAAATTTTCTTTGAAAATGCAAGCCCCTTAAGGTTCCTCTAGAAGAACATGAGTGGTTGTCCTGAACAAAATTTGTTTTTCCAACAATCTCTTCAAATTTTTTTTTGTTATATGATTCTAGAAAAAAACCTCTTTCATCGAAGAATGTATTAGGCTCAATAATTAAACATTCTTCAATTTTAGTTTCAGTAAACTTCATTTTTTATTTATTAAGTTTAATAAGTATTTTTTATATTCGTTAGGCTTGTACCTTGAGATACTCTTTTTTAGTTCTTCTCTAGATAGCCACTCATTTTTTAAAGATATTTCTTCCAAACATGCTATCTTAACTGCCTGTCTATTTTGTATTGTTTGAACAAATAAACTTGCTTCCAATAAAGATTCAAAAGTGCCTGTATCTAGCCATGCAAAGCCTGAATCAAGTTTTTCACAAAAAACATTAGATTTAGATAGATATATATTATTAAGATCTGTTATCTCTAACTCTCCTCTTGCAGATGGTTTAAGCGATTTAGCATAGCTAATAGCATTATTGTCATAAAAATATAGTCCTGTGCATGCATAGTTTGTTTTTGGTTTTTTTGGTTTTTCTTGAATAGATTTCACTGAACCATCTAAATTAAATTCAACAACACCATATCGCTCTGGATCCTTTACTTTATAAGCAAAAACCGTAGCACCATTGTTTCTTTTCATTGCAGATTTAAGATACTTTTTAAATTGAGGTCCATAGTAGAAGTTATCACCCAGTATCAAGGCAACGTTATAAGAACCAATAAATTTTTCACCTATTAAAAAAGCATCAGCAATCCCTCTTGGCTTGTCTTGTATTGCATATTTAATTGATATCCCAAAATTTGATCCATCTCCCAGTAAATTTTTGAAGCTATCAATGTCCCTATGTGCAGAAATTAAAAGAATGTCCTTTATGCCTGCTTGCATTAAAACGGATAGTGGATAATAAATTAAAGGTTTGTCATATATTGGAAGCAGTTGTTTAGATATACTAAATGTTAGAGGATAAAGCCTTGAACCTGATCCTCCTGCTAAAATAATCCCTTTTTTAAATTTTTTCATTATTTAGCCCTAATCTTGCCAGATCACCTGACTCTCTAAGTATATCTTCCCACCAATCATTATTTTCGATATACCAATTAACTGTCTTTTTAATTCCTTTTTCAAAATTTACTGAAGCTTTCCAGCCTATATTTTTTTGTAATTTAGATGAATTAATAGCATATCTAAAATCGTGGCCTGGTCTGTCATCAACAAATGTAATTAAATCTTTGTAAGATTTTTCATTTAAAGGTATTTTTTCATCTAAATAGCTACATACTGTTTTAACAACATCTAAATTTGATAATTCTTGACTGCCACCTATATTATATGTTTCACCCACTTCACCTTTTTTTAAGATTTGATATAAAGCATTTACGTGATCTTCTACAAAAAGCCAATCTCTTACCTGACTTCCATCCCCATATATAGGAATTTTTTTATTTTTAAGTGCGGAGATAATAATTGTTGGAATCAACTTTTCCGGAAAATGATAAGGCCCATAATTATTGGAACAATTAGTTATTATAGTTGGAAGTTTATACGTTCTATGCCAAGCTCTTACTAAATGATCTGAGGCAGCTTTTGAAGCTGAATAGGGTGAACTTGGATCATAATTTGACGATTCTGTAAATGCTTCAGAACTTTGATCTAATGAGCCATAAACTTCATCAGTGCTTATATGTTGAAATAAAAAAGACTTATTATTCTTTTTACAAAAATCGTTAAAATATAACAGAGAGCTTTCAAGCAAACTATAAGTACCATAAATATTGGTATCTAAAAATACCTCTGGAGAATCTATTGATCTGTCAACATGGCTTTCAGCCGCTAAATGCATCAATGCATCTGGCTCATATTGAAAGAATAATTTTTTAATATTTTCTTTATTAGTTATACAGGTTTTTTCAAATTTATAACGAGAGCTACTTTCACAGTCACGAAGTGATTTAATATTACTTGCATAGGTAAGGCTATCTATATTGATAACACTATGTTTTGTATTTTTAAGAAGAAACTTTACAAGATTTGTTCCTATAAAACCTGCTCCACCTGTTACAAATATTTTCATTATTAACTAATTAATTTTTTAGATATTCTCCAAAAATGTTTTGTATTCTTTTAATATTTTTTTCCATCTAAAGAGACTTTTATAACGCTGAAAAACATCTTCACTAAAATTATTATAATTTAGGTCATTTAAATGGGCATCAAAAATATTTTGTAATTCATCAAATGTCTTGAAGTAAATAGCTTTATCACCTAAAACCCATTTATTAAAAACATTATCATGAGCAATAATATTATTTTTACATGCCATTGCTTCAACTAAAGAAGGATTTGTGCCCCCAACAGTATGGCCATGAAAATAAAATTTTGAAAACACTCTCAGTGCCTCAATATTAGTTTTTTTATAAACTGTTCCAAGAAATTTTACTTCTGCACTACTTTCAGATAGAAGCTTTTGATGATAGCTGTTTTTTTTATCAATATTTCCTACTATAGCGAAGTTCATACCTCTCTTATCTTTTGAAAATGCTTTCACAGCCTGCAAAATTGAATTTTCAGGTTCCAGCCTCGCTATAATAAGACAATAATTATTTCTTTTGAGCCCATAATTTTTTAACAGCTCTTCAGAAGGATTATTTGGTTCATTTGCTCCGTATGGAATCATTTTGACATTTTTTAATTTTTTAAATCTACAAATGTGTTTTTCAATTTCTGGGTTGTCAGCTATTAAGTATGTGCCAATCTTTCTTGCAATCATCTCATTGAACCAGAACCATACTTTTGCTAAGAAACCCCATTTGTTCCTTTTCCATTCAATGCCATCCATATTAATTATATTTTTTTGCCCTTTGATGAAATTAATTAAATTGAAAATTGCAGAATTGTAGCCAAGAGTCATGACCACTCCATCTTTTGTAATAGAATCCATTACGGCTAAAAAATCAAATATTAATGTAGATATGGGGCCATGAAATGGGACCTTGATATGGATTCTATTAATATCCATATAAATACTTTCATATTTTTTAAAGAATCCACATTCTTGGTTATAAACAGTAACTTGCCAACCATTTTTTGTAAGGTAAAGTGCTAATTCTTCTGCAAATGTTTCAAATCCCCCATGTGAAGCAGGAAGACCTCTAGTTCCAAGAATTAAAAGTTTTTTCTTATTTATTTTTCTTTGTTGCGCTTCCAAATAACATCCCCTTAATTTTTACTAGTTTGGGCCAATATTGCCCCAAAAGCCTCTTTACAGGATGACTGTCTTCAGGAAACCATTGAGTAGATCTTTCTTTTATTTGGTTATTTTTGGAAAGAGAATATGCATAAGTTGCAATTGACCTTCTAAACTCATTTTTAGGAAAATTAATTTTTTTGTAGCCATGTAGAGTGAAATTTTTAGTGAGCATAATCACACATCTATTAAAAATCGGTTCAATTTTTTTTATTGCTCCCCTGGATTCTAAATGTTCTATTTCAAGCTCACCTTTATATTCTTTTTTCCACGATTTATTTAAATAAAGCAATATATTCAATTCCCTTATCCATTCATTATTCTGGGGGTGTATATTGAAGTCTACATGCATGTCAAGATAGCTTCCCTCACCGCCTTGATGCAATCCTCCACCATGAAATTCTGGATCAACAAAAACTTCTTCATCGGTAACTTTGCATAGAAAATTTTTAAATCTATCACTTATAAGGTCCTCATATATTTCATTGAATTCTGGGCCAAATGATCTGAAGTTTGACTTTTCAAATTTGTTTTTAGCAAATACATAATCTCTACTTTGATTAATTTTATGCTCTATTGGGTCTGGCAAGTTATCTACAATTGAATAAATCTTTTCATTGCAAAAGTCATCAATAACTATGTGGGGAAATGGTGTTGCGTTAGCATAATCATGCTTATATTTTTCTGAAAGCCCATCTAGCTTTTTGAAATTTATCATATTACGTTTTTATAAATGTTTAACTTTTATACATTTTACTAAAATGACTTATTGATTAATAGTGGAAAGTTAACTAATTTTTCTAAAATCGATAAAGTATTTAGGGAATTTGCTAGACATAACTTTAGCAATTTTATTAATAAATTTATTATTTTTTTTCTCAAGTAGTGAAAACATTATGGTGTACGAATCAATGTCAAATAATGGCTTTGAGTAAATAACTGTGTTACTCCAAAATCCAACTAATAAATTAAAATTATTTGTAATCATCAAACACTCAGCCGAACCATCATAGTCGATTATTCTAAGCTCTGAAAACTCTTTTTTTAAAAGTTCTATTCTCTTAATTTTTTTAACTGAGCTTCTGGGATGAAATTTAAAATAAATTTTATTAAAACCTTTATGCTTCAAAGATTTGATTAGTTTTTTGTAAATCTCAATTTCTAACTCAAACTCACAATACCTGTCTTCAAATAATGTCTGGCCAATTACTAAAGCTGAATTAGATGCATCTAGAATTGTTAAATCAGATGAGTTAGTGTTTTTTATTATTCTAACCAGGTCTTCTTTAAAATCTAATAATGATTCTGTTGGATAATTTCTATTTTGTTTATCGGGAAAAAAGAAATATCCTCTTTCAATTTTTCTTATATTAGCTGGGTAGTAGAAATGGTGGACTCCCAATACCTTAGTGACAATAGTTTTAATCAAGTTATTGAAAAAACTTATCTGAAGTAATGGAAATGGAAGATAATCACAAACACCGTCCTCAATTTTTATGGCTAAATGGTTTTTGTTGAATGATCTTATCAATAAAGAAAGGAATGATTCTGTATTAAAATAGTAAATATTCTTTACTTCTAAAGCAGAGAAAAATTTTTGAAGCTGTGAAAATTTAACTTTTATTGAGAAAAAATTCCTTAAAGGAAATATATTTCGAAAATAGAGTGGTTCAACATTTACCTCTTTTAAAATATTCTCTTTATTTTGAATTGAATTTTTAATAGATTTTAATGATTTTTTTGAACTGTATTCGATAATATATTTGTCGTTCTCGCCAAAAAATAATTTTGCCAAATAGGCATGCCATGGTGACCCAATTATGAAAATATTATTGAACTTTCTCTTCATTATTTAAGCTTATAGAAATTCCAATGCTCATGAATAGCAATAAGAATAGATTGTAATAATATTTCAGAGGGAAAATCATTGCGATTAGCAATAAGGCAAGTATTAACATTCTTTCATAAGTATTTGATCTTGAAGAAAAATATAAAAAAATGAATATTCCATAATAAAGGATAGTTCCAACTAGGCCTATATCGATTAATGTTGCCAAGTATTCATTTTCAATCTTTCTGAAATCTTGGATTAAACCAAAATTGTGCTCACCAACACCATGTCCAAAAAATGGTGCTTCCAATATTTTCTCAAATGCTAGTGGGTACCCTTCAAGCCTACCAACCGCAGAGCGTTCACCACCAAAATTTACAATATTATTTATAAATTGGTATTCAGATGTGAAATAGCCAAAAGATTCAGAACTAGTTAATGCCGTGTAAAAAAATAATAAAAATCCAAAAAGACTTAATCCTAGAGAATACCAAAGCACTTTCGAGGAGTAGAATAATTTATGCCAATTAAAAATAAGGGTAACAAACAAAAATAGAATTAAAGTTGATCTTGTTAAAGTCATTAACAAACCAAAGAATAGTATAGCGAATACTGCAAAATTTAAATAAGGCTTTAAAGACACATATTTTTGTTGCAAAAATAACGCAGAAAGTAAATAAATAGAATAAGGTATTGGGCCAGAAAAACCTCCATTATATCTTCTAACATCTGAACCAGAGATATAGAAAGAATCTGATAATCTTGTATCAGTCCAGAAATTTTGTTTATAGCCTAAATTAATGTAAAAACTTTCTGGCAATGTAGACATTAAAATTGAAAGAAAAACAGAAAAACAAGCTACATAAACATAAATTCTTAGTAGATCTTTTTTAATACTGTTAGAAAGTTTTATTGTTAAAGTCAGCATAAGAAGAAGAAGAGGGAATATGTGAACCTTAAAAAAATTCAAGATATCACCTTCAAGTGTTCTAAATGATGTAGCTAGAATATAAATGAAAAATATAAAAATCAGAAAAAATAGCTCTTTGTACTTGCTATGAAATTTTCCACTATTAGCTATCCATAAGATTGTTGCAAAGATAAGAATAATCTCATCCCAATAAGATAGAACAGGTATAAAGGAATTTAGTATATTTACAAATAATAACGTATTAAATGGTACTAATAAGATAAAGACGAATAGAGCGTATTTTAAAAACATTAATTTCTCAAGCTGAAGTGTTATTTAAATAATAAGGCTTTAATTTTAAAATTGAAAAGTTCAATTGTATCCTGATCCAATAAATCAAACAGGAACCTTGCAATTATTAATGATATGAGTGTTGCTATGGACGCGCCAACTATTCCATAATTTGGAATAAGTATTAAGTTTAATAATATGTTCAGAACTAATGCTATTGAAGCACGTTGTAGTATTTTTTTTTGCTTTCCTTCGATTAGAAAATATCTATCTGAAAAACTGCTCATACATGAAAAAATACTTGCCCAAAACAGTATTACCAATACATTTGAAGATTTGCTGTAATCAGAACCAAATATCAGAGTGATTATTTCAGTTGAAAACATGGAAATTAAGATTGATAGAAAAATGCTTAGATACAATCCAATTTTGAGAAAATTGACGAAAAGATTTTGATAATCTTTTATATTTTTTTCTCGTTCTTTAACTAGAATTGGTAAAACTGAAAGGCTAAAAATTATTGGAAATGTTAGCCAAGATTCATAAATTTTATGGGCAGCAGAATAATACCCAAGCTCTTCGAAACCTAGATAATATCTGATCATAAATTGATCAAATCTTGTTAAAAGAAATGTCAAAGAGACACTTAAAACTATAGGCCACGAAATATGAAATAGTCTTTTTGCAACAGAAAAATCAAAGTAATATATAAATTTATTTAAATTAGAATTTGTTGTTAACAGTGCTAAAAATAGAAAAATTGCTATCAGCAAATATTCTAAAATAAAGGTTAAAAAAATTAGCCCTAGATCTTGATAAAAAATTGCTAAAAAGATTCTTAATATAGCAATAAATATTTGTATTATTGATTTAAGTGAAGAGGAAATAAAAGCTTTTACTTCTGATTGGTAGAAATAATCAATTACATAGAATGGCACAAAGAAAATAGACAAAGATATTAATAATATTCCTGACTGAATTACCTGATCTTTTTCAATGAATATCGCAAAAAGTGCAACCAATATATAACAAAGAGATGAAATCAGGAACATTAATTTGGAGGCTGTACCCATCATAACAGCTAAATTCTTACTTTTTGACATTTCATTAATTGCGACTGTATCCATACCCATTTTAGAAAGCGACAAAATTAAGAAGACGATAGAAAAAACATATGAGTAAATCCCCCACTCATCTACAGAAAAGTTTCTTGTTATTGCTATTGCTACAGAAAAGTTAGATACGAATCTAAGCAATTGTTCAACTATCATCCAAATAGTGTTTGGTGACCTTTGTATGAATGACTTGATTGTATGCAATTAAATATCCCTATTAATGCTTTTTATAAATTTTTCAGCATTGACCAAATCTTCTGGTGTATCTACAGCAATACTTACATTTTTAACTTTCATCATTTTTACTTTGATGCCCAGCTCTAAGAATCTAATAATTTCAATATCTTCATTATCTTCAATAAACATTTTCGATTTACAGTTTGAAAATTCTTTAAGATGATTATGATTAAATCCATATATACATACTTGCTTATATTTAGGTGAGCCAATGCCCTTTTTATTAAAAGGAATATCACCTCTAGATATATAAATTAAATCATTCTTGCTAGAAAAGACTACTTTGGGAATTGAAAAATCATTTATTTCATCTGGCCGCATTTCACAATAACAATTCAATACATTTGAATCATCATTTTCCATCATGCTAAAAATTTTTTTTATATCTGCAGGATTTATAAAAGGCTCATCTCCTTGAACATTAATAAAAAAATCATATTTTAATTTTCTTGCTACCTCAGCGACCCTGTCAGTTCCAGTTAGGTTTGACTCTGAGGTCATTATGCAATTCCCTCCAAATTCTTTTACAACTTCTTCAATTTCACTTGAATCTGTTGCGATAAAGGTTTTGCCATTGCCTACAGCCTCAACACATAAATCATAAACGTGTTTAATTAATGGTTTGCCATCAAGAATTGCTAATGGTTTTCCTGGAAATCTTGAAGATTTATATCTTGCAGGGATTACAACAATACCTTTTTTCATAATAACTATATTATAGAGATTGAAGAGTCTTTAGGTTTTTTTTAGTGCAGAATTTTTGTAACTCATCGGGTGAATTTGAATATTTTAATAGTCCTATAAAATTAATATCAGCTTTTATTGATGCTTCTGCATCATTTATTGAGTCACCATAATAAATAAAATTACAATTATTAAATTTCTTTTTTATATCCAGAATATTATTTAATTTACTTCTTGGCCCTCCAAAAATCTTTTCTTCAGTTATTATTTTAATCTTTTTGGGCAGAAAAGATCTTAATTCATTTTGATCAGAAGCTGAAACAACAAATACTTTTTCTTTTAAAGAAATTAATTTAATGAAATTTACATTACTCTGTATTAATTCACAATTTTTATAATCATTACTTACGAATCTGTCATATAGATTTCTAAGTTCAGCTATTTTTAATTCATTACATTCTTCGGCAAGTATTTTGCCTATCATTTCAAAATGCTTATCTCTTGAAAGACCAAAATTTAATTTAAAGAATTTTAAAGCTTGGTTAACTTTTTCAGTTGAAAAGTTGAAAAAACTAAAAGATTTTTTAAGACTATCAATCTTAAAATCATTTGAATCTAGTATTACTCCATCACAATCAAAAATATTAATATTTGATTTAGACTTCATAAAAATTTGTTAAATATTGAATATAGATTGCTGCTCAATATCATAATTTGTTGGGGTGAGGGACTTAATATCTACACTTTTATTTTTTAACAATGTTAGAACAGAATTCATTTCTTTATTTTTAATATCGTCTGCTTTGTATCCCTCAAATCCGCATAGTCTAAAATGGCCAGCTTTAGATGCTATCGAGAAAGCTATAGCGTAAGCAAAAGTTAATCTGCTTGGAAGTGTGCAATAATCATCATTTGCTTCAAATATTTTATCTTTGATGCTAATGCCGTAATTATAATTTATATTTTTAATAATTTTTTTGGATTCAAGGAAAAGGTTTTTAGGGGCAATAAAGATGTAATCTGATTCTTCATAATGTTGAGTTTCTTCCCTAAATTTTTCGTTATGAGTTATAGCAACAGCACTATATTTAATATTTGAGATTTTTTTTGGAAAATTAATACTTATCACAAAGGGAGATTTTTCATCTATATAGTCATTAATCGCATCCTGATACTTTTTAGTTGATTCTGTTTGAGCGATAAGTAAAACTTCTTTTTCAAAAAGAAAATTAGTGCACTTGTCGCCTCTTATAACATCAATTGTAGGGTTTAATTTTGATATTGCTGAGATTAGGGCATCCTCTGAAAATGAATTAGGCTCATCTATTTCAGACAAATCATCAATAATATTTAATCTCTGTGATTTGTTAATGGTTTGATCAGCACAAATTTCTTGTACGTAAGTTGGGTGAATACCTTTAACAGCTCCCATAAAATATTCAATTGAAGAACCCCATCCATAATGTTTTTTCATTGGTAAAAATACATTTGAAACTAGGTCAGAAATTTTATTTTTATCAAAAGTTTTGCTGTAAAAAGATTCATCCAGAACAATATACTCTGTTTGAGTATTTCCAGCCCCTCTTCCCATCCCAGTTACAGTACAATCTAACCAGTCACAACCATTATTGAATGCAACTTTTGTATTCTCCAGTGCTCTATCTTTATTATTATGTGAATGAAAACCTATAGGTTTTGACCAGTGTTTTTTTATTACTGAAATAATTGTATTAATGTCTTTTTCATTCATTGAGCCAAGAGAATCTGCAAAATAAAGCACATCTAAAGAATTATTCTTGGATAAATTTGCAACTAAATTATCTATGACTTCTAATGGTTGTTCTGAAGCTTGCATCATATTTAACCCTACTTCATATCCTTTATCTTTTAGCAGATCAATGCTTTCCAAGATATCAATAATCTCATGAAAATGTGCTGCAATTCTTACGAGGCCAATTTTTTCATTCTTGCTATCATCAAATAGCTCATCTATTGCTTCTTTCTGACTTAGTCCAGAATTTAAAATTGTTTTTGCATCAACCATAACCCCATAAACAGGACCATTAGGAAGCTCAAGTCTGCTAAGAAATTTTTTTGTTGTGTAAGCATGTGCTCCCAAGAAAGATTTTGAATTAAATTGACGTAAACCAAGTTCTACATAATCAATTTTTGACTCTGCTACTGCATCAAGATATGAATTAACAGTATTTTCATCAAAATCCCAATTATTATAATAACCCCCGTCTCGGAGTGTACAGTCTAAAATTTTCATGATTAGGAATGATAATATTTTATGAACTAATTTTAAACATTAATTCTCTTTAAGTATGGAATTAGACCATTTTTTACATAAATCATAGATATTATTCATGATTTGCATATAACTTTCTTCGTCATATCTAACCGGATCAGAAGTAATAATAGAGTCATCAAGACAATTAAAAATGAATGTTTTCTTTGAAAAGCTTTTGTATTTTTTTACAAATAATTCATAAACTTCAAAATCTAACAAAATGATGAGATCAAAATTTTGGACATCTCTCAAGGAGAGTATTCGTGGAGTGTGAAAAAATGGTTTTATATTTTTTGATTTTAAAAATTTTAATGACCGAGGATCCATATTATTTTTGAAAAAGTTTATTACACCTCTTGAGGAAATCTCATAACCAGACCCAAGCATTTCTTTTAGAATTGCCATAGCAACTGGACTTCTGCAAAAATTAGCTTTACATACTATTAGAATTTTTTTAGTTTGATGAGGAAAGTTCATCTATCTGACGTAAGAAAGAGGTGAATGGGAATAGCTGAGCTATCACTCTGTTCCATCTTGTAATACCCTTTGTTCCAACTACAACCATATCTCCTGGTTGCAAATAAAAATTTGATGAAACAAATAATTTGCTGGGATCGCTTAAATCTATTCTAAAAATTTTTGGTGTAGGAGTGTTTCTCACTACGTAAACCATACTTGGGTCTGAAGAAGTAGGATTCATTCCCCTAGACTCTCCAAGAGCATCAGATAGGCTTATTGGCTCTATTCCTAAAACAATTTTTGTTGGGTTTAGCACTTCGCCTAATAAGTATATATTTCTATTAGTATTAAACTTTGTGACAGTTACATCTAATTGAGGCTCGATGAATTGGCCTGTTAGTTCTCTTGTTATCAAACTTCTTATTTCTTTTACAGTCATGCCTTCAACTTTAACAGTTCCAACATATGGAAAAAAAATATTCCCATCGTTTTCAACTGTTCTTGCGTTGAGAGGATTATTCATTTGGAATGCTGCATTGACCGGAAAAACATCATCTAAGCCCCATACTATAAATGTAAGAATATCTCCAGGAGCAACAATGTAATCTTCAAGATTTTCTCTAAAAACAATTTCATCGGCTTCTAACTCATTTACATTTATAACTTTTAGAGGCTTTCCCAAACTTTCTATGTAAATTTCATCAGACGAAAAGCCTGTTTGTATGTTCTGCATTCCTGGAGAAATTGAGCAAGCACTTAAAAACAAGGCAAAAATAAAGCTAATTTTATTCATCTTCACTGTATCCATAATCATAATTACTGTAGTACTTATATGAATAGTAATCGTAATAGTAAAAACCATCTGGTTTCTCAAAAGAGTTGTATATTACATATTGAACTGATTTTCCAACAGTATTAAATTCAATAAGAGTTCTGTACAAGTCATCAATTTTACTTTGATTATGTCTTGCGACTAACAAAAGATGATCAGAATATTTTGATAAGGCAATGCTATCTGAAACTGCTAGAACTGGTGCAGTATCAAAGATAATAAAATCAAATTCTGATTTAATTTTGTTAATTAAATCTCTAAATATTGGAGAATCGATTGAGCTGAAAACTTTTGAAGACGATTTAGATGGTCTTGGAATAAGACTTAAATATTCATTAATTTTAAATTTATTTAAATCCATATTCTCCTGAGAAAAAATATTCGTTTCAGGTTTATTAATATCAAAAAATTTATGTAACTGGCCTCTTCTATGGTCCATATCAATTAAGATTACTTTTTTATTTCTTTTAGAAAGTGTCTTAGCTAAATTAACTGAGGTTGTTGATTTTCCTACAGACTTAGTAGCTCCTATAATTTGTATAACTTTACATCCCTCAGAATTTGTTTCTTCTGATATTAATGAAAGATTAGTTGCTAAGGCATCTATTGAATCGCTATATTCACGATCATCATTATTCATATTAGACAAAACTCCTAAGAGTTTAAGGTCAGGAAGCTCCTCAACAATATCTGATGGAATCTGAATTCTAGAAAAGAATCTCCCCCTAATTAATGCATACAAAATCCCAAGAACTATTGCCATTACTATTGTAAACATCAGAGAGGCTAATCCTCTGGGACTTACTCTCGGGCCTCTGAATGCCTCATCAACAACAAATGCATTACCAAGTGTGGAGGCCTCAATAATTGAGAACTCTAATTCTCTAGCGAGCAAATCCTCAAATAAAACTTGATTTATTTGTACATTTCTAAATAAGTTTAAATATTCCTGCCTCGTTTCAGGTAAAGATTCAATTTCAGCGTTTAGCCTATCTTGTTGATTTTTTAATTCTATCTTTTGGTTTTGTAACTGAATTAATATCGGGTTCGAAGATGTATATATTGACTTAATTTCAGCTTCTCTCAATTCTAATTTTTTTAGCTCCTTATCAAGAAAAATAACTTCTTCTACAATGCCTTCAACTTCTAGCTCAATGTCAACACTTGTTATCGATTTTTTAAAATCATTCAACTCTCTTTCAGCTCGTTTTAGATCATTTTTAACTTTCAGGTTTTGTGCTTTTATAAAATTAAGAGATTTTTGTGCTTCCAGAACATTTCTTTCAACTCCTTTTTCAATATAAATATTGTTGGATTCATTCACTATATCCATGCCTAGTTCAACATTTGCAGTTCTTAGACCAATACCTAAAAGTGTTGGCTGATTAAAAAAATTAACATTTCCTATATATTTCTCTAGCGTTAGAACATCTAAGAACATTTTGATTGCTGAATCGTAGTCTACAACAGATATTGTTATGTCTTTATTTAAAATATCTTCCTTAAAGCTATCAATTTGAAATGCAATATTCTCAAATTCAATTTTTTTTCCAAGGATGCCTTTAAGTTTTCTTGTAGTGCCATCAGAAGTTATTGATATTTCATCACTATCACTCACATTTAAAATAAATTGATATGAATTCACATCATTTAGCAAAGTTACATTGCTAAAATCAATTTTTTTAGAACTTAAGGGGTCAACAAAACCATCTACAAAAATATTTAGATCAAGTCTTTTAATTATCTCTTCTTGATTAGTTCTTGATTTATATAGATAAATTTGTTCATCTAGACTAATTCTTTCTCCGCCGCCGCCTATTATTTGCTCATAACTACCAATGTTTGATGACTTGCCATCTACTTGGATTAGGCTTTGGATCTCGTAAATTCTTGGAGAAAAAATAAAGTAAGCTAGCCATATTAGAAAACAAATAATTCCAATGAAAATAATTCTATAAACATTAAAAGCAATATATCTAAAATATTTACTAAAATTTAGCTCATCATTAATTTGATTTGAATTTAACATTTTTTAAATTATATACCTTAATTATACGTCTAAATTATACACCTTAATGGTGCCCAGGGCCGGACTTGAACCGGCACGAAGTTTCCTTCGAGGGATTTTAAGTCCCTTGTGTCTACCAATTTCACCACCTGGGCACTGAGTAAGCGTCAAATTTTATCATCAAACCTTACATTTTGCTCTATTTCCCTTGAATCAAGCTCAGTATAATCAGATCTAATTTTATTATTGGTTTTTACAGTTGTTGATAAAGTATTAAGTTCAATTCCCTGCTCTTTTGCAAACTTTATAAAAGCTGTGCAATCTTTGGGGAAACATGCCCCACCAAATCCCTTTTTACCATCATGGCCTGGTACACTCATATGGCTTTCTCCAATCCTTTTATCTTGGGAAATAATATTGATTAAATCTTCCCAAGAATCATTTAATTGAAATTTATTAAATACTAAGAATAGTTCATTAAAAAATACCACCTTAGATGCTAGAAAGGTATTAATTGCATATTTTGCTAGTGATGCAGTTACTAAATCTGTAAATATGTAGTTTTTAGTTTTGCATGAGGAATGATTTTGATAAATATCAGAAACTTTTTGTGAATACTTTTTATCACCACCAAATATTATCATCTCAGAATTTATAAAATCCATATCGGCATGTTTTTCTCTAAGAAATTCAGGGTTATAAATTATTTGTGAATTAGATTTTTTTAAAATTTCTAAGCTTGACGGTAATACTGTGCTTTTAATAACCTTAATTGATTCATTACAAAAATCATTTAGTTGATAGATCACCTCGTTAATTATTGAACAATCTTGGCTACCATCTGCTCCCATAGGTGTAGGAACACATATAAAAATAATTTCAGGCTTAAAGTTTTTTAGATCTGAAATTTTTGTTTCGTAAATTGGATCAACTAAAAATTTTTCAACATTTTTGTTGAAAGCTTTGTCAGTAGCTTTCCCAACAAACCCATGCCCAACTATCGCTAACTTTAGATTTTTTTTCCTTTTCATAACATTTTTTTTAGTTTCTAAAAATTTTTAAAAAAACTCCACTTGCATATTTCCATGAATATTTATCTAGTAATGTATCAGAACTTAGATCTAATTTTTTTAAATATTGTTCATAATTATCAATAACTATTTTTATTTTCTCAAAAAATTCTTTTTCATCTTCTGTATTGAAAAATTCACCTACAATTTCTATTTCTTTTAATGCAGTATTATTTGCAACAATTGGAATTGTATTCGTTGACAGGGCTTCAATAACAGGTATTCCAAAACCTTCACTCCTAGAAGGAAATAAAAATATATGACTTTGCTGATAAACAGACTCCAGCATATCATCGTCAATGTTTTCAAGGTGCACAACAGATTCCTTAAATTTATTTGTTTTAATTATTTCTTTGATTTTTTTGTAATAATCATCTGATCCTGATCCAACTATAGTCAATGAAACATCATAATTTCTCTCCTTGAGGTATTCTAAGGCTTTTATTGATAGTTCAAGTCTTTTTCTTTTTTCAAAACGGGAAACAGTTAATAATTTAATTTCATTACTGTTTATTAAGGTCTCAGCTTTAGAGAAATTAGCTTCACATGTTGTTAAATAAATTTTACTTCTTTTCACATTGAAAACATCGATAATTCTATTAGTAGTGTAATTTGAAATAGTTATGATAAAGTCTGAAAATTTAGCAGACAAACCATAAAAAAGAGTTCTTGAGAATCTAAAAAAAAATGAAAAATCCTTCTTAAAATCAATAAAAAGAACATCATGAATACATGATATGGTTTTACCTCTACAAAATAAGGGTCTTATATATTGGCTTACAACAAAATCTGCATTACATGCTATAGATATAAATGGTATTGATATTACATTTCTTAACATAAAATTTTTATATGATTTGTAGAATTTGAAGGGTACATTTAGGTATTTTTCTATATTCTTCTTTGATGATGAACAGCATACTATTTCAATATTTTCTTTCTGATGTTCTAAATTATTTATAATTCCTTGCAGATAAGTTGTTGTGCCGTGAGCACCAACATCAAATGTATGACAGTCGAATAGTATTACTTTTTTTTGTTGCTTAGTGCTCATATTTCATGAATATAAAATACTTATTGTATTTTGTGGTACTTATTATACCAATCTAAGAACAAACTAATTCCCTCATCTAAATTTACTTGAGGAGAAAAGTTCAATATTTTTTTTGATTTAGAAAGATCTGCACATGTTTTCTTACTTTCATTTTTAGAGGAAGTGTATTTAACTTTTGCTTGTATATTTAGTTTTCTTTCCAGTGTTTCTAAAAGGTATTTTGTTTTTATGGGCTCTCCACTTCCTAAATTAAAAATTTCGTGACAACAAATATTTTTATTATCCAAGTAGTCAATTGTTAAATTAATACCTTGAATTATATCGTCAATAAAAGTCATATCACGATACATTGAACCTAAATCGTTTAATTTAATAAAATCACTATTTAAAAGTTTTTTTGTAAATAAGTAATATGCCATATCAGGCCTTCCATAAGGCCCATATACTGAAAAAAATCTTAAGCCAACAATCTTCATATCATATTTTTGATAGTAAGTTTGAGCATATTCTTCATTCATTAGTTTTGTTTCACCATAAAATGATTGTGGCGAAAGGATTTTTTGGCTTTCAATATTTTTTTTCTTTGAGCTATCGCCGTAAACCGAACTGCTAGATGCATAAATTATTTTCTTCAATGAGTTTTTAACACAAAAATTAAAAAAATTTTTATAACCGCTAATATTTGAATGCTCATATAGCTTATGTTTATCTGGAGAAATTCTTACCCCTGCCTGAGCAGCTAAATTTATGGCAAAATCATAATCATCATCTAGAACACTTAAGTCATCATTTAAGTCAATTAAATGAAATTCGTAATTTTTATTTTCATTTAAATTATTTCGGTGAATTTTAAGCTCCTGACAGTAATAATCATTATGATTGTCTATTCCTACAATATGATGGCCTTGGTTCAATAATTCTTTAACTAAGTGATAACCAATAAACCCTGAAGAACCTGTAACTAATATTTTCATAGATTGGAGGCTGAGAACGGAATCGAACCGATGTAAACGGAGTTGCAGTCCGCTGCATGACCACTCTGCCACTCAGCCACATTAATATATTCTAAACTAATATGTATAATTATTATCCTTGAAAGGCCCTTCCTTATTTACTTTTATGTAATTTTCTTGTAATTCTGTTAGTTTAGTAATTGTCCCACCAAAACCCTCAACCATTAATTTTGCTACTTCTTCATCTAGCTTTTTTGGCAAAACTCTAACATAGACTTCTTTTTTATGAGGGTCTTTTAATGCAAATTTATCCTTAAATAGTGAAATTTGAGCCAAAACCTGGTTACAAAAAGATCCATCCATTACACGACTAGGGTGCCCAGTGGATAGGGCAAGATTCACTAGACGACCTTCACCTAACAGCAAAAGATAGTCACTTTCTGATCTGATTACCTTATGTACTCCTGGTTTTACTTCATACCATTCATATGATTTTAAATAAGTAACATCAATTTCATTATCAAAGTGGCCAATATTGCATATAACACAGCCAGATTTTAAAGCATCTAACATAAATCTATCCAAAACATTTATATTTCCAGTCGTTGTGACTACCAGATCGTATTTTTTCATCAGTTTTTTATCTAAATTTGTACCATCATTAGATGTATTTCCATTTTTGTATGCAGAAACAACTGAATAGCCGTCAAAACAGGCTTGCATGGCACAAATAGGATCAATTTCTGTAACATCCACAATCATTTTCTGTTGTTTCAGAGAATCTGCTGAACCTTTACCAACATCACCATAACCTATGACTAAGGCTTTCTTGCCAGAAAGAAGCATGTCAGTCCCACGTTTAATAGCGTCATCTAAACCATGGCGACATCCATACTTATTATCATTTTTTGATTTAGTGATAGAGTCATTAACATTTATAGCAGGAACTTTTAGCTCTCCCTTATCTAACATTTCTTTAAGTCTCTTCACACCAGTTGTAGTCTCCTCGGAAATACCATGAATATGATTAAGCATTTCAGGGTATTCATTGTGAACTTTGATAGTTAAATCACCACCATCATCCAGTATCATGTTGGCATCCCATGGCATACCATCCTTATTTATTGTTTGGTCTAGGCACCATTCATACTCTTCTTCTGTTTCTCCTTTCCATGCAAACACAGGAATACCTTTAGCAGCAATGGCAGCGGCAGCATGATCTTGCGTAGAAAAAATATTACATGAGGACCACCTTACTTCGGCACCTAGCTCAGTCAGAGTTTCAATCAAAACAGCTGTTTGAATGGTCATGTGTATGCAGCCCATTATTTTTGCACCTTTAAGTGGCTTTTCGTCTTTATACTTTTCTCTCAGTTTCATAAGAGCAGGCATCTCATCTTGGGCTAATAAGATCTCTTGTTTACCAAATTCTGCTAAGGAAATATCTTTTACTTTATAATCTTGAAAATTACTCATTGTTTTTGTAAAAACTGTGTCTTTCTATATCATCTTCATCAGTTTTTTCACCGTATTGAACTTCAATTATTTTGCAATCTTTATTGAAAGGATTGGTAATTTGATGCCATTCGTTTTTTTTCACGCTAAAGCTATCATGTTCTTTTAGATGAAACTCTTTTATTTGTTCAGGACCCTCATTAGAGAAATTTACGATACATTCTCCTTTTGATACAAACCATATCTCGTCTCTGTAAAAGTGCTTTTGTAAACTCATACCCTTGCCAGGGTTAACAATTAATTCTTTTAATTTAACTTTATTATCAGTAAAAAGGTTATAAAATCTACCCCAAATTCTCTCTTTGCTTTGGTATTGCCACTCTTTCAGAATCCAACTACTTGAGTTTCTCTTATCGTCTCCTCCAACACTAAATTCAAATTTAATGCCTTCAACTTTCATCTCAGGAATGTTATCTTTGCCCCTGTCTCCACCATTACAAAATGTAACCTCAGCATCAGGATATTTATCTTTAATCTTATATAATGCATTCATGGCACTACCTTTGTCATCATCAGTAAAACCAAGTACTTCATCGACACTTTTAAGATTCTCAAGAATAGCTTTGCGCTCTTCAAATGGCATAAAAGCTTTCCCCTTTTTTTCTATAAGCCAAGCATCGCTATTCAGTGCAATAATTAGGTGATCACCAAATTTTTTGGCGGCATTTATGTAGGTGATATGGCCAGAATGAATTGGATCAAATCCTCCACTTACAACAGCTATTTTCATTCTATTTTCCAAAGAACTCTGCTTTTGAACACATATCTTCAACTAAATTTTCAAAGGTATATTCTCTTTTCCAGCCTAATTCATCCTCAGCTTTTTTTGGATCGCCTAGTAATGCATCAACCTCAGCAGGTCTGTAAAATTCTGTTGAGACTTTAACAATTTTTTTTCCGGTATTTTGATCAATACCAACCTCATTTTCTTTATCCCCATTCCAAGCTACTGAAAAACCAAAGTATTTAGCTGCGATCTCTACAAATTCTCGTACAGAATGCAAGCTTCCTGTTGCCACAACATAATCGTTAGGACTGTTATTTTCAATTATTAGTTTCATAGCATTTACAAAATCTGATGCATGGCCCCAGTCTCTTTTAGCATCTAGGTTTCCAAGTGAGAGCATTTCTTGATTACCTTTTTTTATATTATTAAGACCAAGAATAATTTTTTGTGTTACAAACTCAGCTCCTCTTAGAGGACTTTCATGGTTAAATAAGATTCCTGAGCAAGCAAATAGATCAAAACTTTCTCTATAATTTACAGTTGCCCAGTGTGCAGCTAGTTTTGACACTCCATACGGACTTCTTGGATAAAATGGTGTGCTTTCCGTTTGAGGCATTGCTTGCACTTTGCCAAACATCTCGGATGTAGATGCTTGATAAAATCTTGTCTCATTATTTGTAATTCTTATTGATTCAAGAATATTCAGAGCCCCAATATAATTTGCGTTTGCAGTTGAAATTGGTTGGCTGAAAGATGTTCCAACAAACGACATCGCTGCCAGATTATATACATAATCAAATTTATATTTGCGCAATATTTGATAAATTTCAGAAAGCTCAGTAAGCTCAAAATCTAAAACTTCAATATCATTGTCGATTCCTAGCTGCTTCAGGCGCCATAAACTTCTCTCAGCACCTCTCCTTAAGCCACCAACTACATGATGCCCATCTTCAAGCAGTAGTTTTGATAGATAAGCTGAATCTTGTCCAGATATACCTGTTATAAGTGTTTTTTTCATATTTAGATTATAGACTCCTCCAGAAAAATTAGTGCAAATGTTCTAAAATTTTACACATATTTCCCAAGAAAAATTGCTATCTTCTCTACCAAAATGACCATAAGATGCTGTTTTGAAGTAATTAGGTTGTAATAGATTAAGTTTAGTAATTATGCCTGATGGTGTTAAATCAAAATTTGATGCCACGATTTTTTTAAGCTCAGTAATTGAAATCTTTTCAGATTCAAATGTATTTATAAAAAGAGAGGTTGGTTCAGCCATACCAATGGCATAGGACGCTTGAACCTCACAGTAATCACATAGATCTGCTGCCACAAGAGATTTAGCAACCTGTCTCAGCGCATATGCAGCTGATCGATCAACTTTAGACGGATCTTTACCAGAAAATGCTCCCCCCCCATGACGTGCCATCCCGCCGTAAGTATCGACAATTATTTTACGGCCCGTTAAACCACAATCGCCCACAGGACCACCAATCTCAAAACGTCCGGCTGGGTTAATAAAAAATTTTGTTCTGTTATCGATAAGGTCTTGTGGCAATGTTTTCTGGATAATCTCTTCTCTGATAAGTTCACGTAATTGTTCTAATGATAGGCCTGGATCATGCTGGCTAGAAAAAACAATAGAATCAATTCTTTGAGGTTGGTAGTTATCATTGTATTCAACAGCTACTTGCGATTTGGCATCTGGTCTCAACCCATGACTTCTATCTTGTCGCAGACCTTCATGTTTAAGTGTCAGCTGATGGGCCAAAGAAATTGGCAAAGGCATCAACTCTGAGGTTTCACGACAAGCGTAACCAAACATAATACCTTGATCACCAGACCCTAACTGCTCACCTTGACCAATGCCTTGACTTATATCTTGGCTTTGTTCTGATATATAGTTAGTAAATTTGAAGCTATCATAGCTAAAACCGAGCCCATCATGATCATAGCCAATATCTTTCACCACACTGCGTGCAATCTGTTCGTAATCAATCTGAGCGGTGGTAGTAATCTCTCCAGCTAAAACGACATTGTTATTTTTGACCATAGTTTCACAGGCTACACGTGAGTTTTTGTCTTGGGCAAGACAAGCATCCAAGACAGCATCAGAAATCTGATCACAAATTTTGTCAGGATGGCCAGCTGAAACTGATTCAGACGTGAAAATATAGGACATTACAAACCCTCGATGGAAATGCCATCCAATGCCATAGAGCCTCTGATGAGCTTGTCCATAATTTGATCAATCTCTTCATCGGTCAAGCTTTTATTTGTAGCTTGGAACTTAAATCTAAACCCAAGTTTTAGGAGGTTTAATTTTTTGTTTTGAAAGAAATCAAAAATAAAACTTTCTGTTAAGAAATCATGGTTAACTGTGGTAGCTTTGACTAGTTCTGACAATGTGCCAACTTTCTCAAGATCGCTTAAACTAAAAGATAAGTCACGATAGGAGGCAGGGAAATCTGATGTTGGAACAAAATGATTATTAGGTACTTCTAGATCACCAATAGTCAATTCACAAGCAAAAACCGGTTTTTTTACCTTGGAATCAATGGTCTCTTTACTAATCTTGCCCAGACCACCAATTTTGCTGCCATTTAAAGTTAAGGCTTCATAAAAATCGTATCCGCGCTTGTCAGCTAGATCATAGGTTGGTTGCACTTTTAAAATATCAGTGCAAATACTATTGACCAAACCTTTAAGGTAACCATAATCCAGTTGAGCATTGAACTCTTTGGCATTTTTGTTAACGCGTCCCCCTATAGCCAGTGCAAAACGTCGTTCGGTGCCAGAAGTTTTGTAAATATCAGAAAA
>CENJ01052091.1_pt1 | contig 29352 bp, 11 predicted proteins | sample 356161 | NCBI WGS metagenome assembly CENJ01 (sample SAMEA2619531, study PRJEB7988) | marine metagenome | biome: marine biome (ENVO:00000447); feature: surface water layer (ENVO:00002042); material: "saline water (ENVO:00002010), including plankton (ENVO:xxxxxxxx)" | depth 5 m | reverse complement strand
CTGCAGCGAAATCTGTATTTAAAAAGTACTTTAATAAAGGTAAAACTCTTAATGCTTATGGTGATGTTAGAGAGCTCTTGCCAGTTGAATCCGAAAGATTAAGAATACGAGGTTCAGATAGAAAATTTTATTTAGAGAATTCAAAAAACAAGCTACATTGTATTATACCTGACTTTACTCCAGCCGGAGCAATGAATTTTTTAGCAAGCAAGTCTTTAGCAACTTCAGCATCACCGTCAAATATGTTTCGTTTCTTTGAAACTTATGATGGATATTATTGGTGTACAGATGAATGGTTATTAAAAAGAGCAAAGGAAAATAAGAAAAAAATTAAAGATTTATATTATATGCCATTTACTGAAAAGGATCCAAGAAAGGCTGAATTAATTTCACAAACTTTAGAAAGCTTTGAAAATACTAATCACGTTAATACGGAGGCTGACCTTGACAGCGGCGCTTATACGAATACGGTATTGGAGATTGACCTTATTACTCATCATATGCAATATCACAATTTTAATTATCAAGAACAAAAAAAGAAATTTAAGCAAATGGGTGGAGCACCTCAAACTTCAAATGCAGGTGCGGTCCATTCGGATACGTTTATTAAGAACACGTTTACAAAGGAAAATGCTAATCAGAGTGTAGTGTTTAGAGATTGGCAAGCAGAAGGTACTGAAACTAAACCTGAACAAAAAATAAGAGAACAACAAAATATGGTTGAAATTATACAAAATAGAAAAGCGTATAATCACCATTTAAATAATTCTAAAGTTCAAATTACAATACAAGGAAGATTAGATCTTCAGCCAGGTGAAGTAGTAAATGTTATTGTTCAAGAACCTAATGTTGAATTATCAGAAGAAAATGATGAGAGATTAAGTGGTCTATATTTAGTATCATCGGTAAGTCATTCAATACAAGAAAATCAATTAAATACTTCCGCAGAGATAACAAAATATGATTGGGATAAAGGTGATTTATGATTGATGGAAGTGGAATAAGTAATCCGTTTTTCTTTTTAGGTGTTGTAGAAAATAATGTCGATCCAACAAACGAAGGAAAAGTACAAGTAAGAGCATTTGGTGTACACGGAACAAATAAGGAAATCGAAAACAAAGAATTGCCTTGGGCTATTTGTGCGGCAGGTAATTATGATTCAAATAATCCGCCTCCAAGAATCGGTGCATTTGTTTATGGTTTATTTTTAGATGGAAGATTGGCACAACATCCATTAGTGCTTGGATTAATCCCAGGTATGTATAATAAAGAGGCCAATCCTGAAGCAGACGGATATGGTGCTATTCCTGTTTCAGATGCAGACTTATTAGCAGCAGGTTATAGTCCTACAGATTTCAATGCAGGTGGAGGACCTGATAAATTAGCTCGAGCAGAGGATCTATTAGAAACTTACTTATTGTCTATGGCGGCAAATAAAGTTCACGATCAAAAAATTGGCGGAGAAGAAGATACTTGGTCAGAGCCAGGACCTTCCTATGCAGCAAAGTATCCACACAATAGAGTTATTAAAACATCAAATCATAGTATTGAATTAGACGATACTCCTGGTGCTGAAAGAATTACTATTCATCATAGAGCAGGATCATATATTGAAATTGACTCTAAAGGAACTGTTGCTGAAAGAGCACAAGGAGACCGTTATGAAATCAACATCGGAACAAAACACGAATCGTCAGGTCATAATGTTATTACAATTAACGGTAACTCTCATGTATATGTCAAAGGTAATAAGACAGAAGAAATTGAAGGAGACTATAAACAAATAGTTCACGGTAATGCCGAATACGGTGTTGGCGGTCAAATGAATATTAATGGTGGAGAACAAGTACAAATTCGTGGAGCTGATGTAGTTGTTGATGCAAATGTTGGTACTGCTTCTTTACACGCAGAGAAGGAAGTAAGAATTGAAGGCGGAGCTCAAATACAAGCAAAAGCTCAAAATGTAAATATTACTTCTTTATTAGATTTTCAATTATATGCAACAAAGAGTATGAAGATTACTACTCTATGGGATTTCCATTGTCAAGCAAGTAATCATATATTTACATCAACAGGATTAGTACCGCCGAACCCACTTAACGGATCTACACCAGCAACATCACCAGGATTTAGTATTAATTCACCTGCTGTTAATATCACATCAGCAACTGGTAGTTTCAGTGGTATATTAAACGCTGCAGCTGTTAACACAGCTGGTCTCTTAGCTACTACTGGTCAAATTGGAGCTTTAACAGTTCCTGGCGTCACAGCCGTTAATACGATAACTGCTTTTGGAATTACCACTGCAGGATTATCTGCTTATGCTTATACTGGTCCTGTGGGTTCGGGCGCGCCGGGCGGTACTGCTCCGACAGCTCCAACTGCATTTCCAGGAATACCGGCACTTCTCCCAGCTGCAACAAGTGTTCCTATATTGGGATACGCATTACCTAACGATGGATCAGGTGTAGCAAAAATGCCGGAGCCACCAGGAAAGAATACTTCAATTGTAGAAAGAGGTTATTTTGCATTAGGACATGCATTAGGTTACTTATCACCAACAGACGATAACGCAAAGGATATCTAATGAGTGATTGTATTGATACAAATGATCAGGTAACGCAAAATCAATTGGCGTTATCATCGGCTGCTTTAGTAGATGGCAGTGGACGATATACTCTTGCACAAGTCGATGCTGCAGCTAAAGAACTTGCAGAAACAATCGTAAAGGATGCTGAAACAAATCCACTTATAGTTGCTGTAAACAAATATGGTGATGATGTATATAAGTCGACTGATTACCTAAACGGTCTATTAAGACAGTTAATTGGAGACACAACAAATTATCCAGACCTAGCTGCAAGATGGGAAAGAGGATCTATTTCAAATCTTGAAATGGCAGACTTCTTACAAGCATATAATTATACACCTCAAGGATTTTTACTTGAAAACAATTATCAAAGACTTGCTCGTAATTTAGATTCATATTACAAAAACGATTTTAGTACAAGTATACTTGGTGGATTTTGTAATGGCTTTGCCAATGTCTTTGCTTCAATTGATGCATTCTTTGATTTGATTGGAACTGTAGGAAATATCATTGCTGACATATCTTCCTTTATTAATAAAATAAGAACTTATCAAGGCATACAAGATTTAGGAGCTGCAGCATTAATTAAAAAGTTAATTGATGAAGTCATAGAAAAGATTACTGATGTCATTGATAAAATCTTTGCTGAGGTACAAGATAAGATAGACAATTTTGACCCATCAAAAATTACTGCCGGGTTTGAAACATTCTTAGATAAGTCAGTCACTAAAGGCATTATGACAACAAGAGAACAGATGTGCGCCTTCTTTACTGATGCAAATAAAAAGAACTTAAAAGATAAGGTAGTTAATTTAATTAAGTATGCTGTAAGTCTATTTGAAAGCCCAGGACTTGAAGAGATTCAGTTTTTAATCGCAAGAATTTGTTCTTTCGCTGCTAACATTGAAGCGTTAATGAATGATATTAAAAAGCCACTTGACGATTATAATAATAGGTACTCAACTATTGTAAGTCGTCTAAAGAACATTTCAAGAATCAATACTTCTTCCGCTGTGAGAGCAGGAGCTATAAGGTATTCTCCATCAACTAGGCAAGAGGTAATAAATAGATTACAAGGTAGATGGACTGAAGAAGGTGGTAATCAGATTACTAACACAGGCGGACCTGTTAATAATATAAAGCCGATTACCGCTGAAGATTATAAAAGCTTACCAAGATGTGGAAATGTATTTAATGGAAGCTCTGGGGTATTTGGAGTTGACAATAGTGCAGAAGTATTTAATGAAGAGGACGGCGTCGGAATATATGGATATACAAGGGTAGATCTTGATGTTAAAGTATATTTAATGCGGCTACAGGAACAAGTTGGTACCAAGTTGATAATTACCAACGGCTGGGTAAGCAAAGCCTACAACAAGAAGATTAAGGGCGACGAACAGAACAGTCATTTGAGTGGTTTGGTCGTTGATATAAGAAAATCAGATTTATCAGATCCTGAAGATTTTATGCAAAAGGCATTAAAAACAGGATTTAAGTTTGTTAAAGAATATGATAAATTTATTCATTTAGATATAAGAGCAATAATTTAATGGCAATCGCAGAATACATATCACCGACAAAGAAGAAGATTAGCTTAAACTCTGATTTTCATAAGGACTTGAAAACGAGTCCAGTGTCAAAAGACCTTGCATTGCTTAAAGACGAAGATTCGGTTAAGGAATCAATTAAGAATTTAATTTTAACGGACCGTGGTGAAAGATTAATGCAACCATTTATTGGGGGCAATATTCGAGCAATGTTGTTTGAGAATATGACACCTGGTACTCTGAAACTTATAGAAGACAGAGTAACGTCCACAATTGAAACATACGAACCTCGAGCTCAATTACTTAATGTATCAGTTAGTAACAGTTCAGATGAGTCGACTGTTTATGTTGGTATAACATTCTTTGTTCGCAATGTTCAGCAACCAATTCAATTAGACGTTATTTTACAAAGGAATAGATAGAGATGGCAAATCCAAAAACTCCAATTACAGAACTTGACTTTGATTCAATAAAGACTCAACTCAAGACATATTTACAAACACAAACGCAATTCAAAGATTATAACTTTGAAGGTTCTAATATGTCAGTCTTATTAGACGTACTTGCGTTTAACAGTTATCAAAATAATTTCTATACTAATATGGCAATGAACGAAATGTTTCTTGACTCCGCCATCCTCAAGAACTCAATTGTTTCTCACGCTAAAGAATTAAATTATATTCCAAGATCACGTAAATCAGCAAAGGCTGTTGTTACAGTTAGTATTAGAAGAGAGCAAACCGAGTCAACAATTACAATTCCAAAGTATGCTGATTTCTCAATTACACATAAAGGTGAAAGTTATAACTTCATTACAGACCAAGCATATGTAGCAAGACGTGTTCCTAAAGCTCTAACTGATACAACACCAGGAAATGATTTTGTTGTTGAAGGAGTTGAAATCTTTGAAGGAGAAATTTTACAAAGTTTCCAAAGAGAAGGATTTATTGTAGATGCTGATGGAGTATTAAGAGTTAATTTAACAAACAACGAAGTAGATACTGATTCTATTGTTGTGTTTGTTGATGCTGAACAAACTGATGACCAAAACGTATTTACAAGAGCCAATACTATTTTTGGTGTAAGACCTACAGATAAAGTATTTTATTTAGAACCTTATCTTGATGACAAGTATGCAATTTATTTTGGTAAGAATCAGTTTGGTTTACAGCCTGAAGAATTTGAGGATGTAAGAGTAAGATATAGAATCTGTTCAGGTGAAGAGCCAAATGGTGCTGGACAAAGTGGTACATTTAGTGCATCATTTATTGAAGGCGGTACTATTACGGTTACAGTAACATCACCTGCGACTGGTGGAGCAGAACGTGAATCAATGGAATCTATTCGATACTTTGCTCCTAAGGCTTTACAAATTCAAGAACGTGCAGTCACAACATCTGATTACGAAGTACTATTACAACAAGCATTCCCAGAAATTAAAGCAGTCTCTGCATACGGTGGAGAGCAATTAGATCCACCTCAATACGGAAGAGTTGCTATTTCAGTATTCTTAAATGACGACACTGAAATTGTTTCATCAACATTATCAAATTCATATCTTTCTTATTTAAGTGAAAGATCACCATTGGGTATTGAGCCTATCTTTGTTCAAACACAATTTGTTTACGGTGATATGAATGTAGCAGTAAAATATAGTAAAAAGAATACTGAAAAGACAAGTGCTGAACTTGAAGTATTAGTAAGAAATGCAATTGCTCAATATTCTGATGATAACCTTGAAGATTTTAATAAGACATTAAGAGTATCAAAACTTTCAGGTATTATTGATAACCTAGACCCAGGTATTGAAAGTAATGAAATTACAGTGTTACCTATTATTGAGTATTCACCTCCAGTTAACTTCAATACAAATCCTAAGTTTAGATTTGAGTCTGAATTAATTAAACCTTATCCTTATAAAGCAGCAAACGGCTTCGTAGATTATAAACCTGCGATTAAGTCAACTCCATTTGATGTTAATGGTACTTGTGTATTCTTACAAGATGATGGCCAAGGTAATATGATGTTGATTACTGATGAAATAACAAACCCACAAATTATTAACCCAACTGCGGGAACTGTGGATTACGAAATAGGTGAAGTTAGATTAACAAACTTTATAGTAGAAAGTTATACAGGATCTGCCATTAAGTTTACGGCAAAGACAAAAAATAATGATGTTAAGGCACCAAAAGGAAGAGTGTTTATATTAAGAGACACCGATGTTATAACAACGATGGAACTTCAGGAATTCTCAAGACCGATAGCAACACAGTCGGCAACGAATCCACCTAACACTACAACTACTGCCTCATCATCATCGTATTAATAAGAGAGAAGAGTAATGCCTCAGGGTGATATTGAAAAAAATATTTCGCTTTTTATAAAGCAACAATTTCCTGCGATATATCGTGAGGATGGTCCTGAGCTTGTTCAATTAGTAGAAGATTATTACAAATTCTCTGAGACTCAAACAGACCAACATATCTATCAACAAAGAAGATACTTTGAAAATAAGGATATTGATACTACATTAGAGAATATGATTATATTCTTTAAGAAAAAGTTTCTTGCTGATCTTCCACTTAAATCTGATATTATAAAGTTTATTGTTAAAAATATTCTTGACTTATATCGCTCAAAAGGTACTGCTCGTGGTATAGAATTATTCTTTGCGATATTCTATCAAGAGTTCGATATTGAAATATTATATCCTTCTGAAAAGATGGCCAAAGTTTCTGATTCAGAATGGAGACAGGGCGTTTACTTACAAATGTTTTCTAATAACGGTAAATTCTTTTCGGAAGCTGGAAAGCAATATACTTATTTTGATTTATTATCTCGTAATATTAAAGGTACTACATCAGGTGCAATTGCTGCCGTCCGCTCGGTTAACTTCTTTATCTTAAATGGTATTAAAACTCCTGTCGTTTATCTTGATGATATTAAAGGTAACTTTCAAAAGTTTGAATACATACGAACAAAAATATCAGGCGAGCAAGTAACTTTTGGACAAATTAATGGATCTCTATCAGGATTTGTACCTGACACAACTGGTGCAAATACCGTATTCCAAACAGGAGTTGAAGTAGGTGCTGTTTATGATGTCAAACAAAAAGATGGATATGCAGGAAAAGCAATCGTAACAAAAGTTACCAATGATTTAACAGGAAGAATTAATTACGAAGTTGCAGATGGAGGATATGGTTATACACTTGAAGATACTCGCTTATTAGTTTCAAACCAATCTCTTATTACTGATAACAACCCTTATAGATACATTGTAGGAGAAACAGTTCAAGACCAACAAACAAACACAGGTACCGTAATAGGACAAAATATTGGTGCAGTTGGTTTCAGAATGGATGCAGGAAAGGCATTTGATTTAAATAGTGTTATAACAACGACTCGTGGTTCAAACGAAGTTGTAGTTACAGTAAACGTCGCTGGGAATGAAATAACCGCAAAAAATGAAACGTCTCCTGGTGCTTTATATCCCGACACAAACAATACCGATCATGTCAAAGTTTCTTCACTTGCAGATACATCTGTTGCATCTGTCATTACTGATGTTGTTTTACCTTATGTAAGTGTGAATATTAATGCAGCTGATTATGGTGCAGTTACTCCAATGTCAGGAACTGCTTCACCTGTTACTTTATCAACAGCATTAGAAGATGCATTTGATATTCAAGATTTAACAATTGGTTCTATTGTAGGATTTCAAAATATTAACCCAGGTGACGGATATGTTAACGATGTGTTCGCAATTGCTAAAGATGATACATTTAACATATATGATCGTAAGAATCAAATTATATCATTTACTGATTCAGGCGATGCAGGTGTATTTTCAATTGGTGATAGAGTACAAGAACAGTCAACTAATATTAAAGGTGTTGTAAAATCAGTAGATACCGAAGCGGGGTCAATCACCGTTACTCCATTTGATTATTATGGATTTACTGGAAACGATGTTTATAAGGAAGGCACTCCCACTCAAATATTTGATGTGATTGCTGTTGAACGAGATTATAGTAATTCAGATCCTCTTGGAGAAAATGCAATTATTAATACCGATACTTCATTTGCAGTTGGTGTTGTTGAAGAAGTTGCGATTTTACAATCAGGGTTTGGTTATGTAGATTATTTGAAAGCAGGTAAACCTTTATCTGAAATCAGTACCTTTGCGACAGGTCAAGGCGAATTAAGAGATGCAAATAATGCTATTATTGTGCAAGGAAGAATTGAAGCTGATAGGCAAGGCATAACCGCTGGATATTGGGCAGGAGAGAATTCTCACCTAAGTGGTTATAAACCAATTGACAGTACAAATCCTTCTTTATATTATTATGATTCTGGAGCAAGGATTCAAGATAGTGATTACTTCCAGGAGTATTCATATCAAATTAAATCCACTTTACCATTACAAGAATATGAAGATTTGTTAAGAGAAAGTGTTCACCTAGCAGGATCAAAACTATTTGGTGACTTTATATTCAAAGCAAAAATTGATTCGACAATCAGACCAAGATTCTTAAGATTATTTAATGACCAAGGAACAGGTTCACCATTAGACATTGCTGATATATCAACATTACGAGCATCAGTTACAAACTTTACTTCAGATAGTACATTTGTTTCGGCTGACCACGAACCTGGTGGAACTGGTGGTCTAACCTTAAGTGCAACATCAAATTTGGACATAACAAAAAATTGGAGCCAAGGTTTCTTTGATTATGAAGTAACAGTGCAAATGCCTACATCAGGATCAGCTCCTTACCCAGTTGCTATTTTATTACATGGAGCAAATGGTACTGCTGCAGGTATGATTGCTCAAAATGCTTCCGTATTACCAGGACATGTATTAGTCGCAGTAGACGGTTATAGCAGGACTTGGAATATTTCAAATGAGCCAAGCAACGGTCCTGACATTGAAATGTTAAATGATTTAATTACTAAACTGAAACTTTATAATAATGTTGATACAACTAAGTTTAGAATTATGGGATTCTCAAATGGTGGAGCACTTGCATTAAGAGCAGCTGTAGAAATAACTGCACCAGAAGTTGATGTTATTATATGCGGTGGATCACAAACTAATGACGATCAATACAGAGGTGGTTATTTCTATTATCCAGCAGATGAAGAACTTACAGGTGATGCATATGCTAACGATGGATATGATACAGTTAAAAACCCAATACCTCAAAGAAAAATAGTACAATTAAATGGAAGGTTTGATACAGTGATTCCATATAACGGTGGTGCTAACTTTACAGGTATGGCTCACTTGAGTGCTCCAAATAGTGCATATGCATTTGCTCAAGCACAAGGATATTCAGGTAGCCAATCAAGTGGTACATCGTATGGATCAAATTCATTCCTTGTTGACTACGGAGATGTTATATTTTTGAACGATGGAGTAGGGCATACTACTTCTGCTGATATGAGAAACCTCGTAAATAAATACTTGGAAGATAATTACAATATAACTTATTAATTAAAATAAATATATAAAAATTTTAGGAAAACGCTATGGCCAAGCAAACAATTAATATCGGTGCATCCGCAAATGACGGGACAGGTGATCCGTTAAGGAATGCATTTGATAAAACAAACGATAACTTTAATGAGTTATACCTAGCATTAGGTAGCTCAACGAATCCAATTAACTTATTTGATACAAGCGGAAATATTGATTATTCAAATAGACCAAATAAGATATCATTCTTATATTCAACGGAAGCAGAATTACTTGCGGTGGATCCATCATCATATCATGGATCTATCGGACACGCTCATTCCACAGGAGCATTATATTATGCCCACGGATCTTGGAGAAAATTATTAACCGACACTTCAGGCGGATCAGTTCTTAATTACACAGACCCACTTAACTCATTCGTATATTCGGCCAATATATTAAATAGTGAAGTTGATGGTTATGTTCTTGGTACGAGCGCAAACGGAAGTTATAGTTGGGTTGAAATGACAAGCGGTGGTGGCGGTGGTGGATCATCATTTGCTAATACTGATATTGATTCCCACTTAAATACAAGTACAGCACAAAGTAACGAAGTATTATCTTGGGATGGTTCAGATTACGATTGGGTTGCTCAATCATCAGATGCATTTACAACAGTCGCAGTAGGTGGAGTTAACATTCAAGCATCAGGCGGTGATACATTAAATATTGTCGCAGGATCTAATATTACATTAACTGCTAACTCTGCAACCGATACAGTAACAATTGCGGCATCAGGTGGTGGTGGAGGTTCAAACAGTGTTAACTTAAATAGTGTTGATGCTGGAATTCTTAATGTTACCGCAGATAGTATTGCATTTATTGATGCTGATGATTCAGGTAATACAAAGAAAGAAACAGTAACAGACTTTGTTGCTATGCTTGCAGGGACAGGCTTATCTGCTTCTTCAGGTCAACTATCAAGTACAATTACACAATATGCAAATTCTGATGTTGATTCTCATCTTAATGTTTCAAGTGCAAGTAATAATCAAATATTATCTTGGGACGGTTCTGATTATGCTTGGGTTGCCGATGCAACAGGCGGAGGCGGTTCTTCAACCTTAGCTGCTTTATCTGAAATTAATACAGCGGATCTTGATGTACACGATGTTGCTTTCCCAGCAACAACAGTTCACGTTATAACACCAAACGGTTCGTCATCATGGCGATCAGATCATTATGGTACATCAGACAATCCGACACTATATGTTAATGCTGGAGAAACAATTGCATTTGATTTAACAAGTGTTACTTCATCACATCCATTTCAAATTAATACAGCAGGTGGATCTGCATATGATACAGGACTTGTTCATATTGCTCCTGACGGAACAAGAACAACAGGTAATGCCGCACAAGGCAAAATAAGCGGTGTATTATATTGGAAAGTACCTGGTAGTATAAGCGGAACTTACAAATACATATGTCAAGTCCACGCTAGTCAAATGATTGGCGATATTGTAATTGCTGACCCATCATCTAGCGGAGGCAGTGGTGCCTCAAGAGTTCAGGAAGCAGAAACAACTGGCTCTATTGCAGACGGTGCTTCAGGTTCAGTTCAATATGCAACACTAGGCAAGTCATTTGCATTACAAAAAGTTCAAGTTGACAAACAAGCTTGGATAAGAATATATTCCGATACAGCATCAAGAACATCTGATGCAAGTAGAACACAAGGAACGGATCCAGCTGATGGGTCTGGTGTTATAGCAGAATTTATTGCCACTTCGGCAAACACAACATTTAAAGTTACTCCTTCTATTATGGGTTGGCTTGATAATTCAGAAACGGAAGTTCCTGTAGCAATCCAAAACAATTCAGGAAGTACAGGTACAGTAACAGTTACTATTGACGCATTAAAGCTTGAGAGCTAATAAATGAGTAAACGTATTCATAACATATTACTTGAGCCAGGAACAGACGAAGCTGCCTTTCTTTCAAACGAAGCAGCAGGCATGGAAGTATTAAATAACTTTGATCTCTGGGATGGTATGATATGTATGAATTTAACAGACCCAGAAGCAGAAATACTTAGAGGAGTTTCTTTTGTTATTGAGGTTGCTCCAGAACGACCAGTTATAGAACATTCATATCCTTCTTCAACACCAAGATACGAAAGTGGTACAGTAACATATAGAACAAGATATAATCCATCAGGCGGTTCTAATGGTGCAGATTATACAGGTATGAATATGTATCTTTCTAGTGAATTTGATCCTGCCTCAGGAGCATCTCCTCCATTAGGTTACTTTGGTGATTATCAATTTGACGATACAGTTAAGTCTAATTTTCTTGGAGAGTATGTAGATATTGTTGCTATTGAAGCCGGTTCTCCAGCTTCAGGAAATGCAGGACATGAAAATCATATTGATTTTCAAGAGTTTGATTCAACCAATTCTAAATTTATTCCTATGGACTGGTCAACAGTTTCAAGTGCTTTAAATGATGCAAGAAACAATCAAGTAACGAATAATAATACAAATTGGTTCTCAAGTCATGCAATTGGAGTATTAAGTGCAGCAGGTGGTAAATATTGTGGATGGGGTAAGAAATCAACATTAAGAGTTATCTATTTGTCGGACGGTGTTACAAATGCTTACTATGCTGCTTTAACATGGCATACAACTAAAGCAGTGAATCCCGAAACAGGTGTTCGTAATGCAACAGTTGTAACTGGAGCGTGGGGATATTCTGGTGTTGAGCACGAAAGATTTTATCGAGTTGATGAAATTAATTCTCTTGAAGTATATGATTCTGCAGGCAACCTATCAACAATTAATAGACCGTCAGGAACAGGCAATGCTCAAACTTTAAGCTTTACTGCTTCTGCGTCAGGATTTACCAATTATCAAGTAAGTGGAACAGATAGAGACGGTTCAGTTTCAGGTAATGACCCAACAATTAATATGGTTGTTGGTGATACAATTAATATGACAAATAATGCATCAGGTTCGCATCCAATGTATTTCAAAACAGCTTCTGTAACAGGAACAGGAAGTCAAGTTACTGGAGTGACTGGTGCAGGCACAAGTTCAATGAGTTGGACACCGACTGCAGCAGGTACATATTATTACATTTGCCAATATCACAGTGATATGGTAGGTCAAATTATTGTCTCAGAACAAGTGACAGCAGGGTGGGGTTCTGACTTAACACCATTTACAAATAACTTAATTATTCCAAGAGTTATTCAAGATCCTATAGATAGCAATGATTATTGGATGATATCAGTTCCTGACCAAACTCGTTATTCTACATTTGATACAGTAATGGGTCAATATAATTCTTACAATGGAATTTATCATTTTAAGAGTGCAGGTAACAATGCTCACATTGCAGTGAATCCTGATGACCCAAGATGGAACAATAAAATTAATATTGATGGCAATGCAAATGGAGTGTTAAATACTTTGGATACTGATGGTCGTAATCAATTTACCGATATTGTTACTGGGTCAACATTATCTTATTATGTATTAAGATCAGAAATTGATGGTGGAGATAATCAATTTACAATTGCTGCTTGTCAGCAAGATGAAACAAATAGACTCATGGATGATTACAGTAATCGTGGTCCTCAGATTGATTTTGCGGCTTACGGTGCTTATACATGGACAAGTTATCCAACACTAACACTCTCTGATGGAAATTGGGGATACTTTAGTGGAACAAGTTGTGCTGCTCCTGTTGCTGCAGGTTGTGCAACAGTATTTTTAGATTGGTATTTTATTCAGCGAGGAGTATATCCAAGCATTGCTCAATTAAAAGCATTGATGATAAAACACTCAAAAGAAAATTTAATTGGCGAAAATTTAATTGACTTTAGTAATATACCTTCAGCTGGTAATATATCTTCAACTAAATTATATAATTCATCTGAAGTAAATCGAGTTAAAGATAACGATTCTCAAAATGGTGGAGCTGATTTAACAGAACTATACGGAACACCTGCGCTAAGAGTACATATTCCTTGGGGAATTCGTATGGGAAGCGGTAAATATATCGCAGGCGGTTCAGAACAAACATCTGAAGGAAGAAGACCTGTATCGGGCCGAGCATGGCCGCGACCAAAGGTATCATTCTCTTCTTAAGTAATTTGTAATAAATAAACTATAATACATAAGAGCGAAAGCGGAAACATGGAAATTCTAACAAATAACTTCAATAGTGATCTTAATAAACTTTTTGTTGCCGACGCAGAGGCAAACCAAAGTTTTTATATGTTCGTTTCTACTATTGGGAATTTTAATCCTGTAGATTCTGCCGTGTCTCAAAATGAATTCTTAGAGAATACATTATTTGGCAAAAAGATTAAAAACGAAGATATTAATTTTATGATTAAGTACTATCCTTGGCAAAGAGGACAGTCTTATTCTCAATACGATGATACTCTTGATTTAGACGGATTGAAATTTTATGCAGTTGTTGGACCTAATGATAATGACACTGGTGATTATAGAGTTTATAAATGTTTAGATAATAATCGTGGTGCAACTGCTGAATCACCACCTACATATGATGCCGCTAATGTAAATCAAATTTATGAAACAGCTGACGGATACGTATGGAAATATATGTATCGTTTAACTACATTACAATTTGAAGCATACAATGCTTTAGGTTATATTCCAATTGACCCAACAGCAAATACGGCACCCACTGAAGTTGTTGGTGGCGGTATGTCTGATATTCAAGTAGAAAATGCATTAGATAATAATGGTTATTTTGAAAAGACTGCATTCACAACAGGTATTGATGTATCTACTTCAACACTTACAATACAACCTGTAGAGCTTAATTGGGGTAAAGAAGATGATTATTATGTTGGTCATTATGCATATATTACAAATAATGTAGATAATGTTTCAAACCTTTTTAGAGTTAAAAGTTATTATTATAACGAAACAACAACTCGAGTTGATCTTGTGTTAAGTCCTGAAGTTTCAAATCCAACTATAGGAACTGTAGAAGGTGCAACTCAAGCAAACCCAATTGTGATTACTTCTACTGCTCACGGATTAAGTACCGTAAAGAATCAACCAGTAAGATTTAAAAATGTATTAGGAATGACTGAATTAAACGATGCAAATAATGATGGCACTCCAGTATATTATGCAAAAGTTTTAACTGACGATACATTTGAATTATATTCTAATGCAGCTGCTACAGTATCAGTAGACGGAACTGGATTTGGAGCTTATGATACAAGTACAGGAACATTTAATGGAGATAGAGATTTACAAGTTTCCGATGTCAAAGCTTCTTCAAACATTCGTTTATTTCCAAGAATAGATATTATTGGTGATGGAATAGGAGCCGTAGCAATTCCTGAAATATCAAGTGGAAAGGTAAATTCAGTAACGATATTAAATAGAGGCACAGGATATAGAAATGCAATTGCTACTTTAGTTGATCCTGCGAATGGCTTTGCACCTGAAGATCAACTTACACAAGATGTAAGAGCAACATTAAGACCTATTATTGAACCTGCTGGAGGCCATGCTTATAATTTATTTGATGAATTCAAATGTAAACATTTTTCAATGTATGCCTATATTACAGCAGAAGATAATACAAAAATTGGGGATGTAAATACTTATGGTGCTATTGGTATCGTAAGACAGCCTACATTCATAGACGTAGGTGATGGATTGTGGAGAAGCGGTCAAGCAAATACTGCTCCTATACCTGATGTATTCGATAATAGAATAGCAATCGTAACGGATGAATACGCAAAATTAACAGCAAATAGTACAATCACACAAGTTGATGGAAGTAATGAAGTTACATTCGTCGCCAAAGTGCATGAAATAGATTCAGCGGCGAATACAGTATATTTGGCAGAATATCTAGGACCTTATGTGAATAACCGTGTAGATGGTAATAAAGATACATCTTTTAATCCTAATTTGACAATTAGGACAGACGGAGGACAGACAATCACAATAAATAATCCTATAGCCAATAATGTTGTTTACTCAGATTATATACAAAGATCAGGCGAAGTATACTTCATGGAAGACTTCTTCCCATTAGCAAGAACCGATCTTTCAAGAGAAGAATTTAAGTTTGTACTGGAATTTTAAGGAACGTAAGTAAAGATGCCTATTAATAAAAATTTAAACCAAGCACCATACTTCGATGACTACGATGTTGAGAAGCAGTTCTATCGAGTTATGTTTAAGCCTGGGTTTGCTATACAGGCAAGAGAACTTACTCAACTGCAAACCATGCTTCAAAATCAGGTTGAGCAGTTTGGTGATAATATATTCAAAGAAGGTTCAATTGTAAAGGGATGTAACTTTACTGAACTCGATGATTTGCAGTTTGTTAAAATTAACGATGTTCTCGGTGGATTTAATGCCACAGAATATATTAGTAGAACAGTAACGACTACAGATACAACAGGTCAAGAAGTTGAGCTTGATTATGTTTACGAACTTGTTGGACAAAATACAGGTTTGAGAGCAACGATCGTTCAAGCATCAGTTGGTTTCCAAACAAGACCACCAGATCTCAATACTTTTTATATTAACTACTTAAATACAGGTGCCGCTGCATCTCAGTTTCAGGCCGGTGAACCTTTAGTTATTAACCTATACAAATTCAAGGTTGGTACAACAACTGATGCCTTGGCTCCTTCTCAGGCTTTATCAGGTATTTCAGTAAGTGCAGGTATATCAACGCCACACGTTGGTAAGTCTTTCGGTATTGAAGCTGCACCTGGTATTATATTCCAAAAAGGTCATTTTATATTTACAGCTTCACAGAGATTAGTTGTAGAAAAATATTCTGATATTCCTAACGATAAGTCTGTAGGTTATTTAGTTAATGAAAGTTTAATTAATTCATTACAAGACGCATCTCTATACGATAATGCAAATGGTTCTAAAAATGAAAACGCGCCAGGTGCTGACAGATTAAAACTAACTCCTGTATTAACAGTACAAGATACTTCAACAGCAACCGCTAACTCAGACTTCTTTACATTAATTCGTTATCAGAACGGTAACGCAATTACAGTACGAGATGTATCACAATACAATGTATTAGGTGAGGAACTCGCAAGAAGAACATACGAAGAATCTGGTAACTATATTTTAGAAAACTTTCCTTTAAGTACTGATGATCGCGGTAGTGATGTTAATGTATTAGTAGGAACAGGAGTTGCATATGTCAAAGGATACAGAGTCGAAAATTCAGGCGAACGTTCTTTCGTCATTGACCAAATTGTTGGAACTGAAGAAACTGAAAATCAAAGTGTATCAATGGACTACGGCAATTACGTTGATATTACAAGTTTCAGTGGAAAGCTGGACCTTGATCATACTGATGTTACTTTACAAGATGCAAGCAGTAATGTCTTAGGTACAGCAATCGCAACAAATTTAACTCCAACAAGAGTTTACTTATCAGCAGTACGAATGAATGGTGCTGCAGATATAACATTACTTGATAGAATCACCGACGGTTCAGGATATGTTTCGGTATCTACCAGAATTCAAGAAGCGAGCAAAAGACCATTAATTTTTGATACAGGATTAAACAGCCTATTTGGAACTAATGATACATTAATACCTGTAAGAACTCAAGAGGCCGCTACTCATTCAGGAGGTACTATTACTTTATCCGCTGATCCAGGCGAAGATTATAATTGTAATAACGATGATATCTTAGTAGTAGATTCAACAAGTACACAGTACCCAGTGTTAAGTAAATCAACAAGCTTAAATAATTCACAGCTTGATATTACGATTTCATCAAGTGCTGCAACTAACGTAACGGTTTATTATAATAAAAGATTAATTGGATCCTCAGGTGGAGTTGATCCTTATAATAAAGTTGTTAAAGAACCTTATGTTAAAGTTAACTATGTTGCGTCAACTGACCAATATAGTTTAGGACTGCCCGATGTATTTAAGATTCAGTCAATCGTTGATGCGTCAAACGAAGATTATACAAATAGCTTTAGATTAAAACCAAATCAAAAAGATACTTATTATGATCTTTCTTACATGGAATATATCGAAGGCAGACCAAAACCAGGAAACGGTGTTCTTACAATTAAGATGAGCGTATTCCAACCTTCAACAAATACAGGTGAGTATTTCTTTACAATTAATAGTTACCCAAATACATTACAGAGATATGAAATTCCAACTTATGTATCTTCCGCAGGTAAAGAATTTAATTTAAGAGAATGTTTTGACTTTAGACCTTATGTTGATATAGATCACTCATCAGGATCTGCTATCTATGATGATGTAACTGCAGGAGCTGCGGAAACAATTACAACACCTGTTGGATCTAATGCAATTACATTTGCTGATTTAGGTGTACCTTTATTACCTGCTGCTTCACAAGCAATTACAACTGACATAGAATTTTATCTATCAAGAATAGATACTATTGTTTGCGATTCTTATGGAGAGATTAGTTTAATTAAAGGTGAAGAAGATAGATATGCAATACCACCAAAGATAAGTACGGACCAAGTAGCAATTGCGAATGTTCAAATCCCAGGATTCCCTGCTCTATCTAAAAAGCAAGCCGATGTTCTTCGTAAACAAGATTACGCAATTAAGCCAAAATCCACAGGTGTTAGAAATTATACAATGAAAGATCTTCATTCTTTAGAGAAGAAGATTGATAACATGGCATATTATATTTCATTAAATCAATTAGAGTCTGATACTTCTAATTTGGTTATTCGTGATGAGAATGGTTTATCAAGATTTAAGAATGGATTTGTAGTAGATCCATTTAATAATTTATCCTTAGGTGATGTAAACAATCCTAAGTTCAATGCTTCAGTTCCATTTAATCAAAAGATCTTAACACCGTCGCTTAAAACTTTCCCATTAGATTTGAAATATGAATCTTCTACAGGTGCTTCAGTATTCCCAAGTTCAAGTGAAGGTAAGGTAGCAACAATTGGAAGAAATAATAATGTTGATATTATATCTCAGCCTTATGCTTCAAATTATAGAAATTGTGTAAGTAATTTTTATAAGTATGTAGGTGATGGAGTTATTTCTCCACCTTACGATGCTGCTTACGATACAACAGTAAATCCTGCTTCAATTGATATTGACTTAACAACTCCGTTTGAAGATTTCGTTGATTCAATTCAAGAATTCATTCCTATGACGGATGTATCTTCAGAGGTAATCTTTGAAAGAGATCGTGGTCGAAGAGGAAGACGTGGTGCAGGAATTGAAACCACAACATTCACAACAAGAACAAGTGAAATTAATATTGATAGTTCCAATATTGAGATAGAAAATATTGGTGAGTTTGTTTCTGACTTTAGATTCCAACCTTATATGGCAGGTAGAGATATCAAAGTTTATATGTCAGGATTAAGACCAAATCAACAACACTATTTCTTCTTTGATGGAGTTGATGTTAATTCTCACGTTGCACCAGGATCGGTTACTGCTGATTCAGTAGGCGCCGTTCAACGATACGGAGATAAAGGTTCGGCAGTATCAACAGATGCAAATGGTGTATTAAGAGCAGTATTTAGTTTACCACCAGAAACATTCTTTGTAGGTGATAGAGTATTAGAAATTGTTGATGTTAATACTTATGCTAATATTGATTCAGCTTCTACCTCAAAAGGATTCGTTACATATCGAGCATATAACTTCAGTGTTGAGAAAACAAGCTTAACAACTTCAACAAGATCTCCAACATTTGATGTTAACACAACGACAACAACAAGAAACGTTGCACGTCGTATTCGAGGTAGAGATCCACTTGCACAAACATTCTTTATTAAGAAAGGTATGGGTGCAGGTAGTAATTCAGTTTACTTATCAGAGATTGATGTTTACTTCAAGCGTAAGCCTTCAACAACAGAAACAAACGATAACGCAAATGCGGCACTAAATGGTGTAACTGTTCAAATAAGAGAAGTTGTAAATGGTTACCCAACAAATCAAATTTTACCATTCTCTGCAGTTCATAAACTACCTGCAGCAGTAAATGTATCTGAAGATGCTTCATCAGCAACAACATTTGCTTTTGAGGCACCGGTTAGATTGGATGTTGAAAAAGAATACGCAGTAGTAGTTCAGCCTGATGCATCAGATCCTAATTATTTAATTTATACTTCTAAAGTTGGCGGCGTTGATTTAACACCTGGTTCAACTCAAGGTTCTTCTATTACTCAGGATTGGGGAGATGGTGTTCTATTTACCTCAACCAACAACTCAGCTTGGAAATCATATCAAGACGAAGATATTAAATTTACATTAAAAAGACATAATTTTAATTCTTCAACTGGTTCAGTCGTAATGACAAATAACAATAATGAATTCTTTACGGTAGATAATCTTACAGGAAGATTTACTCCAGGTGAAACAATTTATCAGGAAAAATCTGGTTCACCAAGTACAGTAGGAGCTACTCAAGGAAGCGTCATTATAACCGGCACAAGCCTTGATACAATTTATGCTGCTGATGAATTTGTTAAAATTACATCGGGATCTAATGTAGCTGTTATTCAAATTCTTTCAGTTGACAGTCCTACACAATTAACATTAGTTGCTCCTTGGGGATTTGCTACCGCAAACTCAGCTTCAATGTTGCCGGTCGTAGCAGGTACATTAAGTTATTACAATTTAAGAAATCCTTTTGAAATGCATTTGGAAGATTCGTCTGCTAGTACTGCTAAAGCATTCGCATCAAGTTCTCTTATTAAAGGATTGGACTCAGAATCTACAGCAAATGTGGTATCAGTGGATAATATCAATTTAAGTTATGTTCAGCCGATGATTATGAAGGCTGCTGATAATACAAGTAAGACTTCATTAAGCGGTACATTTGTTCCTATAGACAATGTTAACATTACATATAATACACCAATGAGATTTAACGATAATAATTATTTCTCAGAAGATGGTGTTGTTGTATATAGTAAATCTAACGATCCTGGTGGTTCAAAACCATTTAGAATTAATGTTGCATTAGAGAATGGCAGTAATGTAACTTCAACACCATTCGTTGATATTGAAGCATCTAAGTTAATTGCTTATCAATATAAAATTACGAATGATGCAAATACAACAGCAAGATATATTTCAAAAACAATTGAGCTTGCTGAAAGTTTAGATGCTGAAGATTTCCATCTAACATTAACAGGATACCGTCCAACAGGAACGGATATTAAGTGTTATATCAAACCACAAAACGGTTATGATAATGACGACTTTGATTCAATTCCTTGGATAGAATTAGAATTGTTTGAAGGTGTTGGTGTATTCTCAACAGTTTCAAATATAAACGATTACAGAGAATTTAAATTCAGAGTTGCTAACGCAAATAAGACAGGAGGATTTGTAAGTAGTGCATTAACATATACAAGCAATTCCGGAGTATTCGAAGGATTTAAGAGATTCGCAGTTCGTATAGATATGCTATCTCCTAATATTCATAACGTACCTACCCTGAAAGATTACCGTGGCATTGCACTAACTTAAGGTATTTGTTATGAATGATATAAAACGAGATCAAAAAACCGGAGCAGTATTAAGTACTGATGCTGTTGCTCTCAATAAATATAAAATAGAAAGAACCTATTATCGCAAAGTTGATAGAATACAAAATGACCTTTTAGATATTAAGCGCAGTATAATTGAAATCTATGAACGAATAGAAAAATTGGAAAATAACTAATGGCCAAACCAAATATAGCAAACATTACAACGGCACAAACATTTCAAACATGGTTTGATAAAACCAATGAAATGGTTAATCTGTTTAAGACCGATGTTATCACTGCTTCATCAGGAGGCGACACGACGACAGGTAATGCTACTCTTGTTGGTAATTTTACTGCGTCCAATTTAATAGCTTCAACTCAAGTTACGACTAATACGATTGGAGCAGGATCGTCAGCGGTTATTAATTTTTCGGATCCTATTCAAGTAACAAGTGGTACTTCAGTCGCGGCAACATTCTTATATACAGGAACAGGTGGACAAACAAGATATACTGATGGTGCAATATCTTGGGACATAGGTCATGATTCTGATGGCGGTCATACATTTATCATTGACACAGGAACAGGTCAAAAGAAATTTCAGTTAACTGCAGCAGGTACTTTAACGGTACCTAATGTTATTGTTACCGAATCATTATCAGCAAATAGTTTATCATTAGGTGCAGGTGGATCTGGATTAAACACAGATGATATTACTGAAGGATCTACAAATTTATTTTATACTGATACAAGAGCAAGAGGAGCATTTACTGGTGGAGACGGTATTAATGTTTCAGCAAGTGGTGTTATATCATTTGATGGAGAAGGTGAACTAAACACTTATCAAGGTAACGAGTTTATTACTACAGGCTCAGTCAGCGGAAATGAAGCGGCGCTTGTAACAGGTTCACGATTAAGTGGTGTACCTATTGGAACACTTAAGTCAGAATGGTCAGGTAATAACTATAATGTACTACAATGGTTTCCTAGTGGAATAAGTGTAGCAGGTTATGGTCAATTTGCAGATGATGTACAAGTTACAGGTGGAGATGTTATTGTAAAAACCGGCAGTACTACGACTGCACGCATTTATGAAAATGGAGCCGCAATATTTTCTGGGGACGTTACGACTAACGGGTCGTTCTCAGATAAAAGATTAAAGGAAAATATTGTTCCTCTCCAAAAAGGATTGGAAGAAGTAGAACAAATAAAGACATACACGTTTAATTATAAAGACAGACCTGAGGATACACTTCCTGGTGTAATTGCTCAGGAAATTGAAAAGATTTTACCGGAAGTAGTTTATGATATTGAAATGGAAGACGATACTTACAAAGCTGTAAGATATCAACAAATTGTACCAGTACTTATTGAGGCAATTAAAGAATTGAGTGATAAGGTAAATGTTTTACAAAACCTTCTTGAAAACAAAGGTTAATTTGAGATTGGTCTTATAAATAATAAGTAATACCAAAGGGAAAGAGTTAAATGGCAAAGATTTCAGAATTACCTCCGATTACCGGTGCAAATACCAGGTCTGAAGATCTGTTCGTTATTGTCAACCTTGTCCAAGGTGACGATGGCACCAGTAATATTACAAGAAAGGAACTTGTTGAAGCAATTCAATACGAAACTTTCTCGAGGATCAAAATCACTGGGGGAACAATCTCCGGTGTTGTCATGTCAGATTCCAGACTCGATAATGTCACAATTGATAATTCAGATATCGAAGATACAGATTTTGTTCGTGGTACTATCGACAATACAGTTATTACGAATTCAGAGTTTAATGATGGTACTGCTAATAATGTTGCGATCACAAGTTCATCTTTCAATAACGGAACAGCCAACAATGTAGTTATAACTCAATCAGAGTTTAATGACGGTACAGGTAATAATGTTGTTCTAACAAATTCTGAACTTAACGATAGCACAGCAAACAATGTTGCGATTACCAATTCATCGTTTAATGACGGTACAGGTAATAATGTAGTATTAACTAATTCTACAATCGATGATTCTACAATTACTGATTCTGTAGCAAATAATATTACAATGACAAGTTCGTCATTCACTGCTGGCACAATGTCAGATGTTGACGGCGATAACATAAGACTTGCTAATTCTGTTCTTAACGATTCAACAGCAAACAATGTAACGATTACACAATCGGTATTTAATGATGGCACAGGCAATAATGTTACACTAACAAGCTCATCATTTACAAATGGACAAATATTTGACTCAACTGGTAATAACGTTGTCCTAACAAGTTCACAACTTAATGATAGTACTTCAAATAATACTATCATAACTAATTCTCAGTTTAATGATGGCACAGGTAATAATGTCACGTTAACTAATTCAACTATCGATGATTCAGTATTCACCGATGGAACAATTTCTAATACTGACTTCCAAGGTACAATGCAAAATGTTGTAGCAACCGATATGACAATCCGCAGTTCGTCTGCCGATGGTCTCGGAGCAAATAATTCAACATTCGATAATGGTGCACTTTCAGGATCAGTATTTAGTGGCGGTACAATTGATAGGTCAAGACTTGCTGACTTTGATATGGATCTCAGTAAGGAGTTTGAAGCTCCTATTGATGACGAATCATATTTCGCAATTCGTAACGAACAAACTGGTGAAACCGAACAAATTAACTTCGGCCAATTATTCGAAGAAGTATCTAAGAAAACAGCTCAAGCATTAAAGGTACACGTTGACGCAGGATCTGGTGATGATAAGAACCCAGGTACAATGTTGGCTCCTGTTAGAACTCTCGAGAGAGGATTTGAACTTTGTTTAGAAAAAGCAGGTGGTGAACTCAATCGTAACGCAATTAACAATGCTGTTCATATTTCGGTTGGACCAGGAACTTATTATACAAAAGGTAATCTGCAGTTACCTGATGATTGTTCCTGTACTTCAACCGCAGGTCAGTATGCAACTGTAATTGAACTTGAAAAAGGATACGAAAACAATAACGGTATTCTTGTAGGTTCAGGTTGTTACGTTCAAGGATTTGGTTATCAAAACTTCCAAGTTGATAACTTTGATTTCCCAGAAGGTGGATTTGCGATTGCGTATCGACCAGGTGCTAAACTATTAAGATCTCCATATCTTAGAGATAGTACTCAGTTATCAAACTTCTTAAGACAAGATGTTGAACCACCTCTTAATCCTTATAACTCAAAAGGTACACTTGCTGACTTAGGTAGAACATTTGTATTAAATGTAGGAGCTACATTCGACAGCGGAAATGCATCCTTAGGTGCTTACCCAGGAAACGGTGGACAAAGACAATTATGGCAAAAAGACGATGAAGTTGTATTCTCATCTGGTGCTATAGGTTTTCTAGCATGGGATGATACCGATGACCAAACTGCAGGCAATGATTTAGATATTTCAGTTAATCGTACTATCAGAGTTCGTAACCTCAAAAACGGTGAAGGTTTTGCTGTAGGTGATACAGTAACTTCAGAATCAGGTGGTGTAGGTGTTATTCAATCAATCGGTATTGACGACTTCCCGAACAGAGAAGTTGGTCGAGGCGGTGGTTGTGTACTTGCAGATAGAAGAGTACTTGATACTGATTCATTATATACATATGTATTATGTTTTGGTTTCACACCTCGTACACAAAACGGTTTAGGATATGTTGCTCGAGACGGTGCTGGTGTTAACGGTATTGGTTCATTGTCAATCTTCGTTCGTTGCGCGTTCTATGCTCTGAACGGTGGTCAGATGACGCTGAACAACTCAGGTACTCAGTTCGGTGATATATCAATGCGAGCAAAAGGAACTACCACATTCTTTGCTCCAAAATCAACAACAGCAACAATTATTGGTAATACTGCATTTGCCGATACTATTGATAATAATGCCGAAGAAATTATTGATGATATGGTTTATTACCTAACAGCCAATTCAGCAAATGGTGGATTAGGTTATCAAGAATACGATTCAGAAAAATGTTTAAGAGATTCAGGTATCATAGTTGATGGTACAGGTTATGACGTTGCACTTGATACGAACTATTGGGGAAGACTTGCCGGTATTACTTATAGGTCTCCAATCAGTTATGTTGTTCCTGGTGAACAGCTTGAAGAAACAAAAGGTGCAAACGAATACCTAAGAGATAGATCAAAAGAAATCTTTATTTCAGCAAATAATGAAATTAATTCAAGAATTGATACATCCTTCGCCGAGCTTCTAAATGTCTTAGAATACGGTGAAGAGAACATCAACCCGATTATATGGCAAGATACTTCAGTGCCTCGAACAGCTGCTAGAAAGCTATTACAAGACAATCGAGAGTTCATTACCGAAGAGCTAATTGATTGGATCGAAAACAACGATGAGTTCTTTGCATATGATAGCAAATCTTGTCGTCGAGATGTTTCTGATTATATTATTCCTGCCGTTAAGAATGATATGTTATTTGATACTAACTATAATTCACTTACTGCAGGTCGAGCATATTATATGCAAGCAGGAAAGGCAGTTATAGAAAATCAGAATAACGAAACAGTTGCTGCTTATAACAGATTAAAGGATCAGACTAATGAATTAATAGATGGTGATTCTTATCTTGCTTCACAACGACTTGATGATGCTTACGATAATGTTTTACAAATCCTTGAGAATAAAGGAAAACAATATACACCTAGTAATGCAACCTATGATCCAGTAACTGGTCTTTTTGTTATTACAATAGGAGATTCAAAATCTCATCAAATGACTGACGGAACTTATGATCCTGCTACAGGAATTATGGAAGCAAACATTGGTAAGCACGAATTAGAAGTAGGAGATTTTGTTTGGTTCAATCCTGAGAGTGTTACTTGGTCTTGTGATACTGGTTCAGGTCCTACAAATCACGCTGTTCCTGAAGCTCATCATCCTTACTACGAAAAGCCATGTCCAATTATTGGTGTAAGTAAAAATAAGATAAGAATGAATGTTGGTTATGGTGGAGATACTGGTCAACAAGTACATACATTTGTTTCTGCTACTCCAAATGCTATTCAGTCAGGTCATGGATTAAATGTTGGCGATTATGTATTGCTTAAGACAGGTGGTTTCACCATGACTTGTAGTAGAGATAATCATAAAACAAGATCTTATTATCCAAAACCAGGTTATCCTGCTCATGAAACTCCAGTCGAAGTATTGGGTGCAGTCCCTGGTAAAATTACAGTCAACGTTGGTACACAGCCATTTGCATTTGATTATCAATTCGTAGAAGCTGCAACAGGTGCAGTTTCAGTATTAGGTGATACTATTAAGTGGTCTGATAATATAAACATTCCTGCTAATAAGAGAAACGCAAGAAAGCAATTACAAGCAAACAGAGGATTCTTACAAGATTACGTTGATGGATATCTTAATGAAACATACTTCAGATATGATTCTAAAAAATGTAGAAGAGATATTACAGAGTACATCTTACCTGCAGTTGAAAGAGATATTTTAACAGGTTCAAACTATAATGCATATCAAACAGGACTTGCTTATCGTGCAGGTACAGAGTTAGCTGATAATGTAATTAACGATCAGTTGACACAAACAACTGGTGCAATAAACGAACTTAAGAGAAGAGTTAATACGCTTCAAACTGAAAATGGTTTCCAACCTACTGATGTAACATACGATCCTTCTACAGGAATTATGGAAGCAACTATTGGAGCTCATACATTGGCAGTCGGAGATACTGTCGTATTTGCGATGCAAGGTATTACATTTAGTTGTGATACTGGGTCAGGTCCTACAAACCACGCGGTTCCTGAATCTCATCACCCATATGCAAATGGAGTTCCTTGTCCAATCATAGGAGTATCGAATACAACTATTACATTAAACGTAGGATACGGTGGAGCAACAGGTCAACAAGCACATACATTTGTATCCGCTGTCGCAAATGCAATTACTCCTGCGAAGAACCAAGGAAAATCGTTTACTCCAACTAATGCAACATATGATCCTGAAACAGGAATCTTTACTGCTACAATTGGTCGTCATGAATTAAAACCTGGTGATTACGTAAGGTTCCTTGAGGATGGTGTTACATTTAGTTGTGATACAGGAAGCGGACCTACAAACGATGCTGTTCCAAATCCAGGACATCCTTTCTATAATCATCCTTGTCCAATTGAATCTACAACTCCAACAACTATCACAATGTTTGTTGGGTACGGTGGATCAAATGTTCATACATTTGTATCTGCTCTCGATAATGCAATTACACATGTTAAGGCAATTGATGATAAAGCTTCTGGGTTCAGATCAGATGAAGCATTTGATAAAATTGTTGATATGCTAAACAGCACAGGTAAAACTTATTCAACTTCAAATTCTACTTATGATCCTTTAACAGGTTTAACTGTACTTACAATTGGTTCTCACGATTTACAAGTTGGGCAAGAAATATTAATTGCTCCTGAGAGCTTAACATATACTTGTGATTTGGATGGTAATGCAACTCAACATTCATATCCAACAAGAACAGTAACAAGATTTACTCCAAGCACTGCTTCTTATGATCCTGCTACAGGTGAGTTTACAGCAGACATTGGTACGCATAAATTGAGAATAGGTGATGAAATAGAATTTGCCCCAAGAGGTATTACATTTACTTGTGCAATTGATAATAACCAAACAAATCACCCCGTGCCTGAAGAACATCATCCGTTCTTCGCGAAGCCGGTTAAATTAACTTCAGTCGAAGGAAATGTAATTGGTTGTAATGTAGGTATATCTACAAACGGCGGTGGAGCTCATACATTTGTATCTGCTATCACAGGTGCTATTAAAGGAACAAGAGAACATCCTGGTTATAAGAAGCCATTAGTAGTAGCTGCCACAACAAACACAACGATTACAGTTAATGCAGGTACTTCAACTGATACATCTGCTCATACATTTATATCAGCAACAGCAAATAATATTAAGACACGTAATTATGTATCTACTTATACACCAAGAACTGCTACTTACGACGAAACAACCGGTGTATTTGTTGCCACAATCGGACAACATAATTTAGAAGCAGGCGATTACATATCAATTAAACCAGGCTCGGTTGTATTTACTTGTGCATTAGATGGAAATGTATATGAACATGCTATTCCTCAATCACATCATAGTATTACTTATAAGAAGCCTATAAAGATTACTTCAGTAACCTCTGATACAATTACAATGAATGTAGGAACAGGTCCTGGCGGGGCTCATACATTCGTTAGAGCTGAGGTTGGATGTATTGATTCAGACGCATTGGTATTTACAGATCCTGCTTCTTATGTCAAGCATTATACACCAACAACTTCTACATATGATCCTTCTACAGGAATCACTGTAATGACAATTCCTGGTCATGATTTAACAACAGATGATTATATTGAGGTTGCTCCATTATCATTTACTTATACATGTACTCAGGATGGTAATGCAACTGAACATTCATACCCAAGAAAAGGCGATTCAAATTATAGAGAGCCGCAAGCTATCACTGCTGTAAATGGTGATGATGTTACTATTCAGTTAGCTGCAAGCTCAGGTGGAACCCATACATTTGTATCGGTCATCAAAGATGCGGTATCGAAAGTTACTTATAACTCTCAAGGTCAATATGCAAGAGAACAAATGCAAATTAACAGAGAGTTCTTACAAAAAGAAGTTTCTGATTATTTAGATTCTGAATACTTTGTATTCAACGGCGAAAAATGTACAAGAGATTCAGGATTCATTCTTGATTCAGTAAGAAGAGATATTGCTACAGGTTCTACTTGGAATTCTCAATTCATGGGATTAGGTTATAGAACTGGTTCTGTAGGTGCTAATAAAGTTATTAACGATCAGTTAGTACAAACAGTGGGTGCAATTAATTACTTAAAGGCCGAGGTTGCTGCCGATCCTAATGTTACAGGAACTGCATTAACTCGCTCAAACCAACACTTTGATAAGATTATAGATATCTTACAAAATGGTTCAAGTGCTGTTGGAACTAAGACATACGGATCTGAAGCTGCTTTAACTGAAGATCATAAACAAGCTGCTAATCAACTACTTCTCAACAGAGCATTTATTATTGCTGAAACCAATGCTTGGCTAACTCAAAATACTAGCCACTCTTATGATGTTGCTGATTGTGAACGTGATACTGGTTATTTAGTTGACTCATTAGTTC
>CENJ01044652.1_pt1 | contig 29599 bp, 28 predicted proteins | sample 356161 | NCBI WGS metagenome assembly CENJ01 (sample SAMEA2619531, study PRJEB7988) | marine metagenome | biome: marine biome (ENVO:00000447); feature: surface water layer (ENVO:00002042); material: "saline water (ENVO:00002010), including plankton (ENVO:xxxxxxxx)" | depth 5 m | reverse complement strand
TCGAAGCCATAGAAACAGTAGAAAAAGATCCTATGGATAAGCCAATTAAAGATGTGAAAATTGTAGCTATCTCGGTTGAAGAATAAGAAGTTTTTTGAAGGAAACATCAGATAAGAATCTTATATTCAATATCTATGCACTTCATGGTTTTACTGGAAGTGGTTTAGATTTTATTCCACTTAAAGCGTCTATTGAATCGATTTTGAGTGGTGAATTTGATGAGCTTAATTGGCTGTGCCCTAGCCTTCCTGGGCATGGCGATTCTTCAGATCTCGATTGTTCTGTCCAAGGACAGTACGATTTTCTTAAGAAATATATTCAGTTAAATGCAAGTCAGGGAAATGCTTCCGACAGTTCACATGGACATAAAAATATTTTGATCGCATATTCAATGGGATCTCGACTTGGGCTTTATCATGCAACACAGGAGACTGATTTCTGGGATGCGATTATATTAATCGGAGTGAATCCTGGCATACGATCAGAAACAGAGCGCGCATTACGAAGAAAATCGGATAAGGAACTTTCAGAGAATATAGAAAAAAAGGGACTTTCTTGGTTTTTAGATTACTGGAAATCACTGCCTTTAATTCGCACACAATATAAGGGGTTTGATGATTTTCAGCAGGTAAGGCAGATGCGAAAAAGTTCATTAGATATTAAGGGATTGAAAAATAGCCTAGTTCATTTTGGACAAGGTGTTTTCCCTGATTTATGGGAATTGATTCCTGATATTAAATCTCCTCTCCTATTAATTAACGGAGATTTAGATCTTAAATATTGCGAAATCAGTCAGCAGTTTTCGGATAGTAATCCAAAAGCTCTAAGTAAAGTAATCAAAGGTTGTGGGCACGCCCCTCATTTTGAAAGCCCTAAGTCCACTGCTGAAGTGATTGCAACTTTTTTAAAAAAGTATGTAACCTAAGTCCTTATTATCCTCGGCGTATTTCGGATGCTTTGAAATTGATACGGATTCTAAAGACTTTCTTAACTGAGGTTTTTATTTCAAAAGTATCTCGGTCGATAGAATAAGGGATATCTTCTTTACTCACATCGACGATGGCATGAAATCCTCTCTCTGAAAAAATATCAATTAGCATACTTATAGCTAATGGATCATCCAGCAATTGATTTTCAGTATTTACAACAGAATAACCCGAAATTGCATGACGTTTTATAATTGGCATGAAATAATCAACGATTAGGCCAACCATTGATTCAAATAGAACTTTGTGGTATTTTTGATAGTTTTCTAAGCGATCCACTAAATCTTGCCGTGCATGGTTGGATAACATACTAGCTATGGGAATTGCAGAAATTATGTCGTAAGTGGCTTCATCCAACTCTAGAGACCCTTGGTAGCGTAATTCTGTATCAATCCGCTTACGAACATCTTCGATGCTTCCATGGGCATTTATAAAGTGATAAAAGAATGTTTCTCTTAGTTCTTTCAATGCATCATAAGTCTTTTCCTTAAAGGTACGGTATCGATTGATACAAGCTTCCGGATCTAAGTCTGTTGGACGAACCTCAATGATATTGCCTACGCTAGATGCCTTAACGTCTATGTTGTGTTGGATTGCTTTTTCACCACGCTTAATCTGTCGTTTAACGCTTTCATTTTGATCAATGAAGAGGACAACAATATGAAAGTGAGGTTTTTTGAAAAAGATTTCTAAGTCAGTTGATTGGTAATGGTTTTTTAACTCATTTAATTTTTCATAGAGTAGTTTAACACATTCTACTTGTACCTTAGTCCTTGGGAATCCATCGACTACAGCTCCAGACTTGTAAACAGGAGACAAAAGTGTTCTCAACATAATATCAACGACTTCACGGTCCCCGACTAGCATGCCCGCGTCTTTTTTCTTTTTTGCTTCAGGAGTTGTGAGTAAACTACTGACGACTATAGGAGGCGCGGTTAGATTTCTATAACGCATTATAAAACCAGTGTTGGTTCCTTTACCTGCACCTGGCGCACCATTTAGCCAAAATATTTCTTTTGGAAACCTTAAATTATCTTGTCCTAATTCTTCAACTAGGTGTTGCCATACAGTGTTGAAGATAATTTGTGCATCTTTGACTTCTAAGTCTTCTACCGTTGTATTTTTCTTTTTCATTTTTTGATCAATTAGTGATTATACAATTTATCTTTTTGTGGCAGGCAGATGCGTTGAGCTAAAGAATTAAAGTCTTCCTCATTAGACAATAGATCTATTTCCAAACGTAAATAATATAAAGGTATCTTCGGGAAAATCTTTGGTAATCGTACCGCGTCTTTCTCTGTCGTAAGTATCATTTCTGCTCCCGAAGCAAAAGCTTCCATGAATACCGTCTTTATCTCACCCGCACTGAAGCGGTGATGATCTAAAAATCGTTTAGTATAAATAATCTCTGCACCTTGTTCTTTGATTGTTCCTTCAAAGCTTTCAGGATAGGCAATGCCACTAAAAACTGCTACTTTTTTCTCTTTAATAAAATCAAGGTTCTTTTCTTCCTCGCTCTTTATATCGACTAAGAACCTTGGAGTGTGTTTGCAGTAAATAATCTTTGCTAAAGAGTTATGATTACGAATAGTTTGGTGTAATTCTTCACATTGCTGAATGTTTTTTGTCTTTGTGATCAAAATATAATCCGCTTTTGACAATCGATGCAAAGGTTCTCGTAAAATGCCCCTAGGTAATAAGTGTTCATTTCCAAATGGATTTGTTGAATCGACTAAGCAAATATTTAAACTTCCTTTAAGCTTAAGGTATTGAAAACCATCATCGAGTACTAAAGTATCGCAACCAAAGTCTTTAATGGCAAAGTACCCTGCCTTTACTCTGTTTTTGTCACAAACAACGACTACGCCGGGTAGATTGTTTGCTAACATGTAGGGCTCATCTCCTGCAAGCTTTGAGCCAAGAAGCACATTTTTCCCATCACTAACAATCTTTGGAGGAGTTACTGCACCATTAGTAACAAATCGTAATATTTTTTTTGAAAGCGACTCATTCTTACTTTTATAGCCTCTGCTTATGATCCCTACCTTTCGACCATTTTGCTGTAAGGTTTTGGCTAATTTTTCAACAACTGGAGTTTTGCCTGTTCCGCCTACGGTTATGTTTCCGACTACTATGACTAAGCAGCCTAATGGACTATTTTTTAATAATCGTTTATCATATAAAAAATAACGTATTTTAATTATTTGTGAAAAAACGATTGATAATATATTAAGAATAAAGCCTATACTGTCAGCGATGTTGTTGTTTATCCGGTCATAAACTACATCAACAATGAATTGAATCCCACGGTTGAAATTGCGCAAAATACTTTCTTTGTAGAGACGATATAGGGCTTTTAAACGCACAATTATTAAAAAATTATATAGCTAAAATGAATAAAGAATGTTGACGAGTGAAAAAATCCACTCATTAGGAAGAATGTTACTTTTATTTATTTTACTTTCTTATACCATACTTAAATTTCAATGAAATACTTAATAATTGCGGAAAAACCATCAGTGGCTACAGACCTATCTAAGGCGTTAAAGGAAACATTGGGTACATTTGAAAAAAAGGGTAAAACAAAAGATGCACAGCATTTCGCATCGGATAATGCCACCATTACATCTGCGGTAGGTCATTTAGTCGAATTAAAGATGCCTACTGGCGATAATGGCAAAAAACTACCTTGGAATTTCAATGTATTGCCTTCGATTCCCCAAGAATTTGAATTGCAAGCAATTGAAAAAACGGAAGGTCGTCTCAAGCATGTGTTATCTTTATGCCGTAAAAAAGAGTTTGATTGTATCATTAATGCTTGTGATGCAGGACGAGAAGGTGAATTGATTTTTAAGTATATCATGCAAATCGGTAAAATTGATAAACCAATCAAACGTTTGTGGATGCAGTCAATGACAGTTGATTCTATCAAAGAGGCCTGGAATAAATTACGCGAAGATACCGAACTAAATCCTTTAACCGATGCAGCGAAATGTCGTTCAGAGTCAGATTGGTTGGTTGGATTAAATTCAACAAGAGCTTTGACTTGTTTTCGTTCCAGACATGGTGGCTTTAACATTACCTCAGCAGGACGAGTACAAACACCTACTTTGGCTATCCTTGCGAATCGAGAAAAGCAGATAGGCAACTTTACATCCGAAGGATATTACGAAGTTGATGCAAATTTTTCTATTCAGTCTGGCGAATATATTGGTAAATGGTTTAATCCAGAATTTAAAAAAGATTCTGAGGCTAAGCAACTGAGAGCTGAACGACTTTGGGATTTGGAAAAAGCTGAGTCTATAGTTGCCCGTTGCGCCGATAAGACAGGAATTATTAAGGAGGAGAAAAAATTAGTTAAACAAATATCTCCACAGCTATATGATTTAACCACTTTGCAAAGAGAAGCACCGTTTACAGCGAAAAACACCTTAAGTATTGCTCAGGCTCTTTATGAAAGGCATAAAATGATCACATATCCAAGAACGGATACTCGTTATTTGCCCGAAGACTATTTATCTAATGTGCTATCTTGTTTGAATAATATAGCGAGTTCAGGCTCTGAAGTGGCTCAATATGCAAAATTAGCACTTGAAGCAGATAAAGTGAAATTAAGTAAGCGAATCTTTGATAATAAAAAAATATCAGATCACTTTGCTATTATTCCAACCGGCCGAGTTGTTAAGTTATCAGAAGTTGAACAAAAACTCTATGACATGATTTTAAAACGCTTCATTGCTGTATTTTATGAACATGCACAGTTTGAAGAGACAACGAGAATTACTATTGTCGATAGTGTAGAAGCCAAAGACCATTTTTTAACCAAAGGAAAAATTCTTATCGAGCCAGGATGGCTCAAGGTGTACGGTCGAAATAAAGGTGTGGCTGAAAATAAGGGAGAATTATCCCCTATTTATGAAAAAGAATCTGCTAAGGTAGACGAAACTGAATTACTGAAAAAAGAAACACAGCCACCTGCTAGATTTACGGAATCGACTTTGCTATCGGCTATGGAAGGTGCAGGAAAAACCTTGGAAGACGAGGAAATGCGAGTTGCCATGTCAGATCGTGGACTCGGTACTCCTGCAACCCGTGCAGCAATCATTGAAGGCCTTTTGCGTCAAAAATATATTAATAGAGATGGTCGTGAATTAAATGTTACAGGAAAGGGTCTAAGACTGATTGAGTTGTGTGATGAAATGCATCTTAAGGCATTGACCTCTCCATCAATGACGGGTGACTGGGAGGCTAAACTAAATCGTATTGAAAAAGGAGACTACAATCGTGAGGCTTTCATGAATGAGATTGTTGATTTCACCGAAGATGTTGTGGTCAAAGTTAAGATGCATCTTGATAAAATGTTGAACATGGTTTTCCCTGATCTTGATGTTGTTTGCCCTAGCTGTAGTGCATCACGACTCAAGCAAACGGACAAAACATACGAATGCCGAGAACAAGAATGCAATTTCTCAATTTCTAAATATATTGCGGGACGGCATTTAGTTGAGGCTGAAGCGATTCAATTATTGAAAGAAAAATCTTTGCCTGAAATGGATGGATTTATTTCTCGTTTTAATAAGCCCTTTTCTGCTGGTTTGAAATTAGTTCAGAAGGAGTCTAAGACCAAGAAGTTAAAGTGGAAGACGGAATTTGTCTTTGACGATGAAGGAGATGCGGACGAGGCATTAGATCTTAGTAAAGTAGCTTGTGAATTAACTTTTTTGAACGGCGAGAGCTATAAAATATATGAAACGGAGAAAAGTTATATTGTTCCTGATTTAAAAAACTCGTCTTCCCCAGACGGCTTTAAATTGGGTAAAACAATTTTACAGCAGTCACTAAATATAGATGCCGTAAAAGCATTATTCTCGACAGGAAAAACCCCATTAATAGAAGGATTTATTTCGAAAAGAACGAAAAGACCTTTCAAGGCTCATTTGACATTTGATGAAAAAACAGGAAAAATAGGATTTGAGTTTCCGCCTAACGGAAAATTTAAATCTAAGAAAAAATAATTCCTAAATGTTTAGTCAAAAAATTGAGCTCTTTGATTTCATAGAGTATAATAAAAAGGTCCTTTTTGTTGTTTGGACTTTAGTCTTAAGTAAATGTTTGATACTTGAATATTATATTCAGGATTTAATGATTCCCATCAATAGTACTTTTTTTATTTGGAGTCTTTCATTGGTCCTTACAAGTGTGGCTAGTTATTTGTTTTTGAAGCAAAGCAATAGCTTGCAAATTGTTCAAGATGAGAAGCTAAGGGTCAGAATGTTGGTTAATGTATTGATTTTTATGATTTGTGTAGTGCTAAACGGTTCTAATCTGGTCTTTGGTTATCTAGTATGGTCGTATTTAATGGCACTAAACTTCGCCCTTCTAGGCATCTACTTTCTTGCTAACGGATGGTTTAAATTTGATAAGTGGAAGTTTTTTAATGGTTCCTTTTTATTACTCTCTTCTGCCTTCATATCACAATGTGAATTTTTAGGTGTATATCTATATTCTAGTTTTTTATTAATTATTCTAGCTATACAGTTAATAGTTGATTTAATTTATTACCGAAATACTTCAATAAAATCGGAATAATTTAAGAGCCAACTTTAGATAAATGATTTCAAATCAGATTATACAAGAAGCATTAATACGCCTGAAACGTTCGGGTAAAAAGCACATATTTCTTTCTGAACATTCTAAATCTCAACTTAGGAACATTCATTTTCAAGATATGTCTGAGCCTGAAAATCAGGTTACAAGTGAATCAAATTTGGAAAAAAAGTTAGAATCAATTTCTGAAATAGATTCATTTAAGTTATCCAAGGATTCAAAGTCTGAGAATATTATTCTTCTAAAAGAAGCGCTCGCTGGGCTTTATCCAAATGACAAATTATTGTTTGGTAAAGGGTCCTTAGATCCTAAGATAGTGTTTCTAAGCGAATACCCAAGTGCAGAAGAGTTTCAGAATAACACTCTGTGTGTTGGGAATGCGAATGTATTAATTCAGAAGATTATTAAAGCAATGGGTATAACTCAAGAGGATGTTTATTTTACCTCTATTATAAAATCTAAGTCCGTATCAAATATCCTTCTTCAAAAAGGAAATAATAGTTCTGAATTAATTGAGAAAAAAGTGTTTATCGAATATTTAAAAAAAGAGCTTAGTTTGATCAATCCTTCAATAATTATATCATTTGGAGAATTATCTTACACTTTACTGATGAATAAGAGTCTTGAGAAGGAAGAGTTTAATCAAATTCGAGGCCAATTATTTAAATTTTCAGAATATCCAGTCGTCCCAACATTTAATCCCTCTTATCTTTTATTAAAAGACTCTTTAGAGACAAAACGGTATTTTTGGGAGGATTTGCTGATTGTGATGAATGAATTGAAATTAGAAATTACGGAAAAACAAAAAAACTACTTTAAGAAACAATAGATTTCTGATTCCTAAGCCTATGTACTCTTTACTGATAGATTGTAGCCACAAAGTAAATTTCATAGGATTGTCTAATGACATGAATAACTGGATATTTAAACGAAATTTCCATGGTCAACCTTTTGAGAATTTAATTGAAAATTTAAAGAGTGCTTTAGATGATTCATCGATTGATCACAGTGAGATTAGTCATTTTTATACTCCTGACAGCCCTGGTTCGACTTTAGGTATAAGGGTCACGCAAATGATGATTCAAGGGCTTTTGAATACCTGTTGCCTTTCCGCAAAAGTCACCCACTACAATGGTCTATATCTATCGGCACTATCATTATTAGAGGATACAGTCGATATAGCTAAAAATAATTATCTAATAACAGAAAATGGTCGTCATTCATGGAATGTTTTGAAAATCGATACCAGTCTTAAAATGAAGCCCGAAATTCATCAATATGGATTAGAGGACTTGTCGGAATTACAGGGATATTTTTACTATATTCCTCAAATAAAAACTTGGTCAGATCCCAAAGTGGATACGAATAAATTAGATTATTTACCCCAACGATTTTTAGGAAGTATTAAACTAATCAGTAGTCTTAATATTGATACATCGCTTCTGTCCCCTACCAGGAATACGTACGTAAAATGGAATCAAGGATAAACGATTTAAATAATATTATATTATGATACCATTACGTGCTTGGACTGAAATCGACCTTTCCGCTTATGAGCGGAATTTAAAGAATATTAAGAATGCCTTACCTAAGCATTTAGAACTTATTTCTGTTGTAAAAGCTGATGCATATGGTCATGGCTTACCTCAAATAGTCGAGAGAAGTCTTCAATCGGGAATTAAAGCCTTTGCTGTAGCTAATATCCATGAAGCTTTTGAAATAAGAAATATCGGTGTAGGATGGCCTATTTTACTGCTTGGTGCTCTTTTGCCTGGCGAAGAACACTTTATTCCAAATTCAGATTTTATTCCTACTGTTAGTAGCATAGATGAATTAAATAGATTAAACAAAGCCTGTGAATTGAGTAATGCTTCTGTGGATATTCATCTTAAAGTAGATACTGGTATGGGTCGTCTTGGGATTTGGTTTGAAAACTTTGATGAGTGCTTAAATCTAATTAGTGGCATGAAATTAATTAACTTGAGTGGAGTTTATACCCATTTTTCGGATCCGATAAATGACCCAGAATTCACTTTTTTACAAAGACAACGAATGCAAAATTTGTTGGATTCTCATCTTTTACCCAGTGGTCTTAAAGTTCATGCAGACAACTCGGCCTCTTTTTCTGAACTTTATCAATACCCTGTCTTTAATGCTGTAAGAATAGGATTGTTGCAGTATGGAGTACTTCCTTATGAACAATGTGAATTTGCTGAGCTAAATATCTCTCCTACTTTGAGTTTTTATACAAAGATTGGGTTGATTAAAAAATTACCTAAAGGAACATCTATCAGTTATGGACGTAAGCACATACTCAAAAAAGATTCAAAAATTGCCATTTTAACTGCTGGATATGGAGATGGAATCCCCATCGCTTATGGAGAAAACGGTTCTGTAATAATCCGTGATCAGCTATGCCCTATCCTTGGTCAAATTACGATGGATCAAATAATTGTTGATGTTAGCCAACTTGAGGCAGTAGATGCTGGTGAAACAGTTACTCTGATTGGTTCATCTAAGAATCATAATATTAGCTTAGAAGCATTTAGTAAAAAATCCAATACGATCCCATGGGAAATACTTTGTTCCATCACTAAGAGAGTGAATCGAGTCTATATAAATCCAAGAGGCTAACTTGATATTAATTTCATGACTCAGCTTACTCTGCTTGAGTCTCGCTTACAGTTTCTCCTTCAGAACACGGCTTTTCGCTTATGTCAGGAGTTTCACAGTTTCTTGCTTTAGAGTCTTCTTTACTGGATGTTTCATCAGTCTTTTCTTCCAAAATAGTTTCAACTTCTTTTACTACTTCAGAGGTTTCGGAAGATTGATTGGGATTATCTGTTTCTGTTGAACTATTGATATTAGGACTAGAAATATTTTTCTCCTCTTTCTTGCTAGAATGATTAATTTCTGCCTTTGGGTGTACCCAAAGTTTTCCATCACTATATTCTGTAACATAGCCTTCAGTAATCAGCCAGCGCACGTTTCGAATAACCTCTGTGATTTTGTTTGTTTCTTCATCTGAATGGCTAACAGGATCATCAGACGCAGATACATCTTCAGGTTTAGAATTACTTTCACTTGCTGGCTTAGCAATAGAAAGGAATTTATATGGCAAATTTTGAATACCTATGTGCTGATTTTTTTCAATAAAGGTAATCAAATCGTTTATTGATTCCGTGAAAACAGTAGAGTCGTCACGGAACTTTCGTTTAACACAACAAACATAGGATATGCCCTTTGAGCCTTTTTTGTAGATTGTGAATTTGTGACGTCTTAATCGTCCCCTAATATTATTTGCCGTATCTAAAGGGAAACGTCTTTGCGCATCTAAAGACTGAAGAATCGTTAGCTTTAAATTGCCCTTCGGTAAGTTATCTAATTTATCTCCAGAAAATCTAAAATTCGATGACGTTTTTACTATCTTATCTTTATAGTTTGCGATTAAAAAACGTTTTGCCTCTTCAATGTTTATGAATTTTGTAACGGTTTCGTCACCACCTATCTCATTTTTGAGGTTATAGCGTTGTTGTTTCTTTGTAGATTCCAACCACTCGTTAATAAAACTTTCTTCTGATAAACTCTCTAGCTTACTTTGGTAATCTTCGATCGATAAATTTTTTATTTTTGCACTGTGGTGTGCTTTTAAAAGCTCGGGAAAACGATGAAAATTAGGCGGCCCAATTATCTGCTTGGTAAATGTACATCTGTAAACAAGAGAAAAGTTTCCTTTAGGTGGATCGACTTCAACTGTTTCTATTTCAAAAAAGTTTTCTAAATAATGTTCGCAGAAGTGGCTAATTGCCTCTTCTTCGGTATCAAATGGTAAATTGTCTTCTGGGGTGAAATAAATTGGTTCAATTGTCCCATCTGCATTCTTTTTTAATCGATTAATCAAACAAATAAAACGATCTGATTTTTCTAAAATCAGACGAGTAATTTCAAATAGCTGATAGGTTTTAAAATTACTCTTCAGTTGTTTAATCAGTGCATCAAAAGTTTCATCTTGTGGATATATTTTGACATCAAATTTGGGAACAAACTCTTCTCTTTGATTATTTGAATAATCTTTCCTCTTAGAAATTGAGGAGCCTGAATGGCTAATGTTGTATTTCGTTTGTCCACGACGGTCTTTCCTTTCTTTCCGTGGGCCGCGATTATTCCCATATTTATTATTTCCAGTAAATTCCTTCCGGTTATTTTTATTAGCTTTTTTGTCATCAGCCCATGATGGACCAAAACTAAGTTCTGCTAATGAATTAAGGTCCACGTTACTAGATGGACTAGAAGTATTGGATGTGCTTTCTTTTTCAGGCATAGATAAGTGTCTATATAATTATGTATGTCATTTATTTAATAAAGAAAAAAAAGATTTATTTTTCTTGTTGCACATTTCAATTTATGGGGAATTAATGACTTTCCTATTGGTCGAGTGGTGGAATTGGCAGACACGCATGATTAAGGGTCATGTGCCGCAAGGCGTGAGGGTTCAAGTCCCTCCTCGACCACCAATAAAGGCTTATTGTTTCCAATACAGTTTTATCGAGAGTATTAAAAAAATAAAATACGGTAGAAAAGCGGTCAATACAGCAGGTAACCCCCAATTTAAGCCTAAAGCAACCGTAAGGCTATTAGTCATAAAGAAGGAAATTAACAAAAGAAAAGCATGGATTGGTCCAAGCATCGTATTATTTCGAATGCCCCGACTAAGAAATGGAATGCTGATACCGACTAAGATTATTGATAGCAAAGGTGTCGCGAAAAAAGAGTAATATTTTATTTCATATTTTAGGCGCTGCTCCGAGATATTCGGCAAAATAGAGAGTATATAGTTTACCTTATTTAACGATAGTGAGGCGATTTCTTGGTCGAATAATAAGAAATCTTCAGGATTTTCTTCCAAATCTATAAATTGTTTTGTTTTGAAAGAAATAGACTGTATCGGATCACCTGTTGTTTCGTCAAAACGAACCTCTGTTCCATTATTGAATGTCCAAGTTTTCAGATCGTTGTCGTATGTACTTTCTTGAGCAATAATTCGCCCCACTTCTATGCCTAAATCATTCAGTTGATGCAAAATCGTATAAGCACCTTTTGATTGATTTATATTAAATGCTTCAATGAACCAAAGTCTTTTGTCTGAATGATTTTGGTAGGTCAGTATTTGATTAGAGTTGGAGCTTTTTTGAGTATAAGAATGAGGCTCTAGTATTTGAACGTAGGCATTTTTTCTTTCGATAATACCTGTAATAAAAAAGGACGCTATTAAATAACTCAATATAGCAATACCAGATGCAATAATGAAAAATGGTATACTTATGCGAAATAAACTGAGCCCACAGGATTTTAGTACAGTAATTTGATTTGATTTCTGTAGAGAGATGAACGTAAAAATTATGGAAACAAATAAAGTTACTGGGATAAGCACTAATACATTTGAAAGTATTGAAACTAGGATAAAATCAAAAATTTTAATTAGGCTGAATTGCTCCCTAAGTAAATCTAAGAAATGGTTATAGGCTTCTTGGGCAATGAGCATCGCTACAAAAAAACCCAAAATGATTAGGAAGTGCTTAAACCATGAGCTGATTAAATATCTATCAATTAGTAGCATGAATTATTATGTTGTTAATTGTTCGATTTTTTTTTCTATAGGCGAGTATATTTAATTTAAATTTTAAACTATGTCTCAAATACAAAAAGAAAAATGGAATTCCCGAGTGGGCGTAATTTTTGCTGTATCAGGAAGTGCAGTTGGATTAGGAAATTTTCTTCGTTTCCCTGGATTAGTTGCAGAGTATGGTGGTGGTGCCTTCATGATCGCTTATATAATTTCCTTTCTTTTGATAGGACTACCTATTTGTTGGGCCGAATGGGCTATGGGGCGTCAAGGGGGACAAAATGGCTTCAATTCTTCTCCTAGTATTTTTTCTTCTATCACTAATCATAAGCGATTTAAATATCTTGGGGTTATTGCTCTGATGATTCCTATAGGGATTTACTTTTATTATTTAATTATCGAATCTTGGTGTTTAGCTTATGCAACCAATTATTTATTAAGCAATTTACAATTTAATGATACCGATGATGCAGTATCTTTTTTCCACAACTTAGTTGGTGTCTTCGAAAATGGTTCAGCTATTAACTTTGATTTAGAGCATTTAGCAATATTTGTAGTTATAGCTTTGGCTATAAATTTTCATTTTGTTTCAAAAGGTATTTCGAAAGGAATTGAGCGATTTTGTGTCATGGCGATGCCACTTCTATTTATAATAGCTATAGTCATTCTAGTACGAGTTATAACTTTAGGAACACCAGATGCTACTCTACCAAATAACAATATTGAGTCTGGTTTAGGGTATATGTGGAATCCATCAAAAACAGTAGTTGAGATAAGAGATACTGTAGATGCTCCATGGAAATTTCACGATCAGTTATTAGAGAATACTAATGCAGATACGGTATTAAAATATCAATCAGAAGCGTCTGTTAGTAATACTTTGCGGATTCGTCATATTTCCCTGTGGGAATTATTATGCGACCCTAAGTTATGGCTCGCTGCAGCGTCTCAGATTTTCTTTTCCCTATCGGTTGGATTTGGTATAATTATTACCTATGCTTCTTATTTGAAGCCAAAGGATGATGTCGTACTGAGTGGATTAGCGGCCTCAAGTACCAATGAGTTTTTTGAAGTTGCAGTTGGTGGTATGATATCGATTCCAGCAGCGGTTGCATTTTTTGGAATTTCAGGACTTGCTGGAATTGGATTAGGTACTTTTGATATTGGATTTAAGGTCTTACCTATGGTGTTTACGCAGATGCCATCAGGGCAAATCTTTGGTTTTTTATTCTTCTTTTTGCTTTTTTTAGCCGCCATAACCAGTTCCCTTTCTATGCTTCAACCAGTAATGGCCTTTTTTGAAGATCATTTTGGAATGAATCGTAAAAAAGCGACAATAGCGGTCTTCGCATTAACGACCTTAGGCGCATTATTTGTTCTTTATAATAGTGCTGACTTAAAAGCTTTAGACACCTTAGATTATTGGATTTCGAATTTGCTCATGGTATTTTTGGCAACCGTTCAAGTGGTCATTTTCGGTTGGATAATTGGCATTGATAAGGGCATAGCATCCGCTCACCAAGGAGCAAAAATTAAAATACCTAAAGTCTATGCATTTATTATCAAATATATCACCCCTTGTTTATTAATTTTTATCTTATGTAATTGGCTCTGGGATATTATAAGTTCGCTTTACAAAAATGGCTCTAATGGAAGTGCAAATTCTTATATCAATGATTTAGTGATCAACCCAAATCCTGTGGCTTTACAATCAGTTGGTATTCTATTACTGCTTGGTCTAAGTATAGCTTGGGCTATTAAATCAAAAGTTAATCAATAATCACAAATAATTTACAGAATCGTTATGACTTTATCCGGATTATTCGTACTCATTTTTTCTGTTAGCTTAGTTACCCTTCTCGTATCTTGGTGCTATTATAAAGTTTTTAAAACTGGCGAAAGCGAAGATAAGGAATAGTATCAACGAGTTTGATTTAAACTCGAAGCCTTAGCTTTATAGTTTTTCTATAAAAGCTTTTAGCTTTTGTTCGATCGGATCTGCTTGATCAAGTGTCATCAATTCATTGATTAATTCTTTTAATTCGCCGAGATTCATCAAGCGAATGTAGTGTTTGATTTCAGGAAGTCTGCTAACTGATACGCTTAAAGATTTGGCTCCTAGCCCAATTAATAATGCCGCATAAATAGGTTCCCCTGCCATCTCCCCACAAACACTTACATGTTTTTGATTACTGTCTGATTGTTCAAAAATACTCTTAAGTGAACGTAGTACAGCTGGATGAGTCGGCTGGTATAAATGAGATACCCGATCATCCATGCGATCCACGGCCATTAAATATTGTATAAGGTCATTTGTCCCCACGCTAAAGAAATCAACCTTATTAGCGAGTAGATCTATAATTGAAACAGCGCTTGGTAACTCAATCATGGCACCGACTTGTATGTCAGAGTCAAAGGCAATTTCTTCTGCAAGTAGTTCTTCTTTTACCTCATCCAAAATATAGTTTGCCTTATCAAGTTCTTCGACGCCGCTGATCATGGGATACATAATGCGAATATCTCCGAATATACTCGCTCTTAAAATTGCCCTCAATTGGGTTTTGAAAATAGTTAAATTTTCTAAGCAAAATCGAATAGCTCTAAGCCCTAAAAATGAATCATCGTGAACCCCATTAATTAATTTATCACCGCCAATATCTAAAGTTCTAATAATGACTGGCTTGCCATTTGTGTTTTTGACAACCGAAGCATATTCATTGAATTGTTCCTCTTCAGATGGCATTCCATTCTTCATTAAATAAATACTTTCTGTGCGAAATAATCCGATGCCATCAAAACTATCTTGTATTGATGCTGAAATATCGTCAGATGCCTCAATGTTAGCCATAAGTTCGATACTATGACCATCAAGAGTTTCTGTTTTTTCAACTAATTCTTCTTGAAAAGATCTTTCAATTTCCCGTTGTTTATTAGCTATTTGGTCGTATTCTTTGATCGTTTCTGCTGACGGATTTATGAACACTAACCCTTCATATCCATCAATTAATATATAATCATTTTGTTTGATTTTTTCAGTTGCATTATGAAGACCTACAACTGCAGGTATCTTGAAGGATCGAGACATAATGACAAAATGAGATGTCGCCCCACCTGAATCTGTAATGAATCCAAGCAAATTATCTTTATTAAAGCTAACTGCTTGCGATGGAGTAATATCTTCTGAAACAATAATTCTGTTTTGTGGGGTGGATAGGCTTGTATTCTTTGTCGCTCCAACCAGATGATTAAGAACCCTTCTTGAAACATCTTTGATATCAGAAACTCTCTCTCTAAGATACTCATCTTCAATCGTCTTGAAGAAATTTATATATCGTTCAACAACTACGTTAAAGCTATACTCAACATTTTGTTTATTTTGTTCTATATGTTGAATGGTTTCTGTGATTAAAGCATTATCCTCTAGAACCATCAAATGAGCATCGAAAATCAATGCTTCATCTTCTCCCAAAGAGTTTGAAACTTGATCTCTTATTTGGGTGATTTCTTCACGGGTTGCTAAGATTGCTTTTTGGAATCGTTCTTTTTCTAATGAAACTTCATTTTCAGAAATCCGATAAAGAGGAACGTCTATATTGATTTGAGCAAAAAGCATAGCGTCGCCATGACAAATCCCGGGAGATGCAGGAATGCCCTTCAAAACGATTTCTTTTGCATGATTAGTCATAAATCAAAAAACTATAATATGTGTGCTTCTTCAAAAAATACATCTTTCCCAAATGCATCTTGCACACAGTTCTTTACGAAAGTTAGCTGATTATTAGCATTTCCTTTGCTTAGTAAAGAAAAACAACCACTTCCACTACCGCTTACCATTGAAGGTATCTCTTGATCATTTAAAGTTTTTAATAATGATTTTAAGGCAATGTATTTGTGTTCTAATTGTTGTGTAAAACTGTTGGTAATCAATTGTTTATAATTTAATGTCTTTTTGAATGCTTCAACTTTTTTTGAAGTTTGCGACTTATCAATAAAAGCAGATTTATTTAATTCACGATAAGCATTTGCCGTAGATATTGAAAAAGATGGTTTATAAATCAGCACTTTTTGTCCCTTTAAATAGTTACTGATATTGGAATCAAGTGGATGAATTAGGTTCCCCACTCCTGTCATTATAGACGGGATAGGATTATCGAAAAAACTACAGTCAGCCCCTATTTGTGAGAGTAATAAAGCGCGCTTTTTATCAGAAAGATCTTTTTTAATTAAATTTAAGACTCCATTAATTGCATTAGCTGCATTACTACTGCCTCCACCGAAACCAGCTTGAGATGGTATTTTTTTATTTAAAGTAAATTTAAAGCTATCCTCTATCTGAATCTCTTTCCTTAAGAGATTTACCCCTTTAAGAATTAAATTTTCCTCATTGCAGGGAATATTAGGATCATTACACTCAAGTAAATCTTTAGATTGATTGATTTTTTCAATGGTGATCTTGTCTCCGAAATCTAAACCCACGATCAATGAGCTTAAGTCATGATAGCCATCATCGCGTTTTTGATGAATATCAAGAAATAGATTGATTTTTGCTGGAGAGAAGAATGTCTTCATTAATTAAAAGAATTGAAATAGTGAGCGATAATATTGAAAATTTAAGTCTTTAGATAAATTAATTAATAAGTAATTTATTATTATAACTTTAAAAAATGAATCATCAGAAGCAAACAGAATTGATATTAGCACTAGATTGCGAGGATCGTAAGTCAGCATTAGACTTATTAGAGCCATTACAAGGTCATTTAAAGTGGGTAAAAATAGGATTGCAGATGTTTACAGCCTACGGACTTCCCTTTGTTAATGAAATTAAATCTATGGGCTACAATGTATTTCTTGATTTAAAATTGCATGACATTCCCAATACTGTAGCTAAAGCTGTTCTAAGTCTATCCTCTGCCTCAATTGATCTATTGACGATTCATGCTAGTGGAGGTCCTGAAATGTGTGCGTATGCAGTCAAAGCTAGGGATGAATCAAATCCTAATTTAAAACTTTTGGCAGTGACTGTTTTAACATCAATGAATCAACAACAAATGGAGACTCTCAATGTTGTTAAACCAGTACAAGACCAAGTCCTAGATTTGGCTAAAATAAGTATTGATGCAAAGGTTGATGGTATCGTCTCTTCTACACACGAACTAAAGCTTCTTAGAGAAACATTTGGCACTAAGCCATTGATTGTCACGCCAGGAATTCGTCCTAAAGATGCCGATTTAAATGAACAAAAGCGAGTGATGACCCCATTTGATGCGAAACAACTCGGTGCTGATTACATAGTAGTCGGTCGTCCGATTTACAATAGTGAAGATCCACTAGCCTCGGTTATTTCAATTCTAGAGGACATTCGTTAAATTCAATTTTATCAATATAATGAATTGTGCGATATTACTTGCGGCTGGCTCTGGAACTCGAATGGGCGATAGTGTAGAGGATAAGATACTTTTTCCAATCAAGGGAGAGCCGGTAATTTGTTACTCCATTAAAGCATTCACCGAAACAAACAAGTTTGATCATTATATAATTGTTTATCGAGACGAAATCCAAAAAGAAAACATTTCAAATATACTTCCAGCTGATTTCATCTTGGAATATAAGCCTAAGTTCATTAAGGGAGGTGATTCTCGGCAAGCATCTGTCTTTAATGCACTACAAGAACTTGACTCATTTGAACCTTCAATCCGCTATGTTGCCATTCACGATGTTGCTCGTCCTTTGATTGGTGCTGAATTAATTTCAAAACTTTTAACTACAGCTGAAAACTATAAGAATGCAATACCTGCAACTTTAATAACGGATACGGTAAAACAGATCAATGAGGTTCCTGAGAATGACAGTTCAGTAATTAAAAATCTTGATCGTTCAAAATTAAGATCAATTCAGACACCTCAAATATTTGATTTTAATCTGATCAAGGAATGCTATCAAATGGTATTTGATGCAGATCAACTGATTACTGACGATTCATCCGCCCTTACCTTTTCGGATATTGGCATAAAGTTACTTATTAATGATCAGCCAAATCCTAAATTAACAACGAAAAATGATTTAGATTACATTCTTTATTTGCTTAATCAAAATCCATTATAATAATCTAGAATATTATGAAGAGTTACTTGGAATTGTTAGATCATGTTTTAACCAATGGTACAGACCGCTCTGATCGAACTGGCACAGGCACCTTATCTGTTTTCGGTGCTCAACTAAGATTTTCTCTAAATCCTACCTTCCCTCTTTTAACAACTAAGAAGCTACACCTTAGATCAATAATCTACGAGCTACTTTGGTTTTTAAAAGGTGATACTAATGTAAAATATTTAAATGAGAATAGGGTTTCGATATGGGATGAGTGGGCAGATGATAAAGGAAATTTAGGTCGAGTCTATGGAGCGCAATGGACTGATTGGACGAATTCACAGGGAGAATCTTTCAATCAAATTGCTTCAGTTGTAGAAAGCTTAAAAAATAACCCTAACAGTCGCCGTCATATTGTATGTGCTTGGAACCCTGGTGAAATTAATCAAATGGCACTTCCTCCGTGTCATGCATTATTCCAGTTTTATGTGGCTAACGGAAAATTAAGTTGTCAGCTCTATCAACGAAGTGCCGACCTTTTCCTCGGGGTGCCTTTTAACATTGCCTCTTACGCACTACTTACTCAGATGATTGCCCAAGTCTGCAACCTAGAGGCGCATGAATTTGTGCATACTTTTGGTGATTTACACTTATATAAAAATCACCTCGATCAAGCTAAAGAACAATTAAGCCGTACCCCTAGAGAACAACCAATCATGCGTATTAATCCTGAAGTTAAGGACTTAAATGCATTTAAATACGAAGATTTTAGTTTAGAAAATTACGATCCTCATCCAACGATTAAAGCACCTATCTCAGTTTAATATTTTAGGGAATTTTATGGATCGATTAGCAGGCGTTATACTTCATCCCAGTTCTTTTCCTAGTGATCATGGTATTGGTAATTTTAGCGAGAGTGCTTACCAATTTATAGATGTAATCGCTGAATCAGGCTTTAAACTTTGGCAAATGTGTCCTTTAGGCCCTACTAGCTACGGAGATTCTCCTTATCAGTGCTTTTCTGCTTTTGCTGGTAATCCATATTTCATCAATTGGAACAAACTGATTGAAAATGGCTATATTGAAAAGGAAGATATATCGGACTTGGAAATGCTTCCAAAAGATAAAGTAGATTATGGGGCTCTTTTTTCAGTATTTTGGCCGATAGTTGATAAAGCATTTATCGGGTTTAAAAAAGAATTAGAAAAGTCTAAGGAATTAAAGACGGAAATAGATAATTTCTATAAATTACATGATTATTGGCTATATGATTACTGTAACTTTAGAGCTCTCAAAGAACGTTTCGGCAATCGTTCTCATTTAGAATGGAAAAACAAAGCTGAATCAAAAAATGCTAATCTCAATAAAAGAAAATATTTCTTTATTTCGGCTGAGGCAGAAAAGCATGCCTTTACGCAGTTTATTTTCTACCAACAGTTTTATCAGCTTAAACAATATGCAAATGATAAAGGAATTCAACTGATTGGTGATTTGCCTATATTTGTAGCTTTGGATAGTGCAGACGTATGGGCAAATCCAACATTGTTTGACTTGAATTCAGAGGGACTGCCTAACAAATTAGCTGGAGTGCCTCCTGATTATTTTTCAGAAGATGGTCAGCTTTGGGGAAATCCTTTATTTGATTGGAAGGCACATAAAAAAGAAAAATTTAAGTGGTGGACGCAGAGAATTAAGCATAACTTAGAACTGTACGACTGCGTTCGAATTGACCATTTTCGTGGATTTGAATCCTGCTGGGCTGTTCCTGCATTGGAAACTACGGCCATTAATGGAGAATGGGAAAAAGCGCCTGGATCTGAGCTTTTTAATACAATTAAAACTCAAGTAGAGGATATTTCGATCATTGCAGAGGATCTTGGAGTTATTACTCCTGAAGTTGAAGTTTTATTGGCAGAAACTCAATTCCCGGGTATGGCTGTTTTACAATTTGCATTCGGAGAAGATGCCGATAACCCCTATTTGCCGCATAATTTAAAAAGAAATCAAGTCGTCTATAGTGGCACACATGATAATGATACATCATTAGCTTGGTACGATTCCCTGCCTCAAAAGACTCAAGATCATGTGAGGCATTACTTGGGAGTTTCAGGAAAAAATATAGGCTGGGACTTATTTAGGGCCTCAATTAAGTCAGTTGCCAATTATGCTATAGTGCCTATGCAAGATCTGTTCAGTCTTGGAACAGAAGCTCGTTTTAATAATCCAGGAACCGAAAGTGGAAACTGGATTTGGCGCTACAGTCCTGAGGACTTAGAGGCATTTTTTCATGACAGTCATGCCTACGTAAATGATATTTTAAAATGCTACGGACGTTGATGCTTGTTATAAAAAATGAGTTAAATAAATCGCCGTCCAAGTCAAAGTGCGAGGGACATTCGTTTGAATTAGTTTATTAATGGAGTTTTCTAGATCTTCATTTCTTTCGATCTTTCTGTGTAAAGGAACGGAAACCATAACTGTAAGCAACCAAGATGCTATTAACAAAAGAAAACGAATAATTGATACTTGAGAAACTGAATTTATAACGTCAAAGGTTATCACATAAAATTGAAATAGCATAACAGGTCCCATTATAATGCAGATTTTGAACTGATAAGCTTTATGCCAGTGAAGAATGGACTCTTTAGAAATCTCTTTGAATGAGGGATAGATAATCACTTGAACCAGCCAAAGAAAGACAAGCATCGTTAAATCAATCGATTCTCGCGAAATTATGGTCGAAAAATCAGGAAAAGTCATAAAAATAGATTAAATAAAAATTATGCGTTTAACTAAACAGGAAAGAAAAACCCTTTGGTTGTTATTTATTATTATAATAATAGCATTAATTGGCTGGAGTTTCAAATCCTTCAATTTATTTCTGGTTTTATATTAATGACGGAGATTTCAGTCGGGCAATTAAAGCGCATTGCGGGTAATCCATTAAAGCGATTAGACCCCGCCCCTGCGGACACATTTAAATGAGGAATTCCAATTTTATGAAATCCTTGAGCCCATTTTTTAGGTATCTGACTATCAATAGTTAACGGGCCAATAAATGGAATTCTTATTTGCCCACCATGGGTATGCCCTGCCAAACAAAGATCTACTTTACTATCTTTTAAAGCTAATGAGAAGTCAGGCGAGTGCCCAAGTATAATCTTAAAATATGAGTCATCATGATTTTCTAGCCATGTTTCAATGCCTCGCATAGCCCATAGTGGATTTTTAGAGTTATATAGACTTAATCCATAAATGCTCACATTGCCTCCTTCAAAAGATAAAGACTCGGACTTTGAAGAAAGTATTTTTATTGGGAGAATATCATCTTTAGGCACTGAGTATAAGGCTAATTCAGTGTCTCCATAAACTGCATAGATTCCAAATCTAGGGCTTAATGAATTGAATAAGCGATGTAATTTTTCCCATTCGTCTTTGAATTTTAATTGTTTTGGTAATTGAAGAAAGTCACCTGTATAAAGAATCAAATCAGCCTCGATTTTTTGAATGGTTTCAAAAATACGTTTTTCATAGTTTCCAACTTTTGCGGATTGAATGTCGCTAAAATGAACAATGGTTATCGGTTCAGTTATTTTATTAGAAGTGAGTTCAACTTTTTTTATAAGAAGTTTTTCCGGCTCAACTTTTGTAATATAATAGTCTAGAGCAAATAAGCTAAAGCTAGATAACCAGCAGAATAATACGATGGGCAGTCCAAATTTTCGAAAGAGTTTTAAGCAGAAAGATAAAAAGAAATAAAAGAGCCCTAGTATTAGAAAAAGGATGGGCAAGAAATGGAGATTAAACTCGTAGCATTTGAAAATGACATCAAAATTTGGGTGCAGTAATCCAGAGTTTATAAATATTAAATTCTGAATGATTAAATAAATGAAAGTTCCCAATAAAGGAATAAAGAAAAGTGCTCCTTTAATTTTTGAGTTAGGATTATTTAAGGGAAAACTGGTCATTCAAAACAGTCATTAATTTAGAGAAGTAATCAATTGATAGGCTTTTTCGTAACGCTTAAGTGTTTCTTGTATAACGGAATTCGGTAGATCAGGGGCTGGAGGACGTTTATCCCAATCAATTGAATTGAGATAATCTCTAATGAATTGTTTATCTACAGGTTCTTGCGGTTCCCCTTCTACATAATTATCTTTAAACCAGTAACGTGATGAATCCGGGGTTAAAACTTCATCGATTAAATATATTTGATTATCCTCATCTAAACCAAATTCAAATTTAGTATCGGCAAGAATAAGTCCACACTGTTCAAGTTGTTTTGTCGCGTAGTCGAAAATATTTAAACTTAACTCTTCTACCTTTTCTAAAATAGAATGCCCAATAAGTTCCTTTGCCTTATTCACTGAGATTGGGATATCATGTCCAGATTGTGCCTTAGTTGTAGGTGTGAATAAGGGTTGCTCTAAGCGAGAGCTTTCCATCAGGTCAGAAGGCAGTTCATATCCTAAAATTGTTTGGTTTTTCTGATAATCTTTCCATGCAGAACCAGCAAGGTACCCTCTTACTATAGCTTCAATAGTAAGCGGTTTGAGCTTTTTCACTATCATCATGCGACCCGTGAGTTCTGGGAATTGATCAGAAATAATTTTGCACCTAGCTTGATGATCTTCAACTAAGTGATGGCGAGTGATTGAAGCAAGTCGATCAAACCAATACAGGCTCATCTGTGTCAGTAGTATGCCTTTCCCGCTTAATCCCTCATTAAAAACTACATCGAAGGCAGAAATCCGATCGGTTGCTATCATTAAATAGGCATCTTCGAGATCAAATATTTCTCTGACTTTCCCTCTTGCAACCTTTGTAAAAGGAAGATGGTCGATGCTTAATAATGGTTTTTCAGGGTAAGAAGGAAGATCCATGAGTGTATAGTTATTTAATATTCGTCTTTAATATATGATAATTTATAGAGTTAACTAAAAAAATAAATAAAAAATTATATAAATAAACTTGCAGTCGATGAATAGCTTTCTACTTTCCTAATCTTCTAAGGTTTCCTCCCGTTCGTCTAGCCCGGCCTAGGACACCAGGTTTTCATCCTGGCGACAGGGGTTCGAATCCCCTACGGGAGGCCATTTTTTCCATTATTTAATTTCTTGGGTGGTGGATGAAGTGCTCTTCTTGAAGACGCGCTTTTTGCATATTTGTATAAATTTGTGTTGTTGAAATGTCAGCATGTCCAAGCAAATCCTGTATAGACCTTAGGTCTGCCCCTCCTTCTAGCAAATGTGTGGCAAAAGAATGTCTCATTGTGTGTGGTTTGATTGCCTTTTTAATCAATGCCTTTTCGGAATAGCGCTTAATCATATACCATATTGTTTTTCTAGATAAGCCTCTACCCATTCGACTTAAAAAAATGGTCGTATCCGTATTTGTATTCACAAAGCTTGGGCGAGAACGTACTAAATAAGCATCTAATGCTCGCTTAGCATTTTCGCCTAATGGCACTATTCTTTCTTTAGAACCCTTCCCGAAGACTCTTAAAATTCCGTCCTCAATATTCATATGTTCAATCTTTAGGAAACATAATTCAGAGACTCGTAACCCAGCACTATACATTAATTCAATAATACAGTAGTCTCTCAGTCCGTAGATTGTGTCTGACTTAGCTACATTTATCAGTTGGGTCATCTCATTGATTTCTAAGGTAATAGGTAGTTTCTTATCTAATTTGGGCCTATAGCTTAATTCTGAAAAGTCTTTCTTTATAATGCGCTCACTAAGAAGAAATTTACTAAATGAACGAATAGAAGTAAATTTTCGTGACTGGCTTTGTTTTGAAAGTCCTTCAGCACCTAATTGATTAAGCCAAGCATCAAAATGGCTACTTTGAACAGAGTCCCAATTCTTGAGCTTTTTTTTAAAAAGAAATTTCAAAAATTGGGAAATGTCAGAATGGTAACTTTTGACAGTGTTTTTGGATAAACCTTTATCTAGCTCTAACCATGTCAGGTAGAGTTCAATTGCATTTTGAAATAAATCTGTATTATTTTTCGTCAATGAGTGTACTTTAATTACGACTTGTTAATTCAATAAGTTCCATTAAAGATGCAATAATTCTCAATGCCAAATGAATAAAGCATTTTCCCATAATAATGAACTAAAGCCCTCTGATTTACCAGGGATACTTCGTTATGTCCGCTTATTCAGACGACAAACTTTTTTCATCGGTATAGACGAAGCATTAGCCCAAACCGATACCTTTGCTTCTGTGCTGAAAGAAATTGCGGTATTGGATTCCTTAAGCATCCGTATTTGCCTTTTCTTTTATGGATGCAAGCAAGGTGTTTTCTCATTGGTCAATTCGGGCGAATATCTTAAACTTTCAGATGTCGAAGAGTCCTTTGAATTCAATCAATTAAAGCTTAACAAATCGCATTTAGAAACCGAATCAGCTAAAGCTCACTTAACTGAAGTGATCAAGCAATCCTTTGAAGAGCAAACACTTTGTTTAATTACTCCTGAAGAGCATTCAATCAACTTTGAAGAGCATCTAGTATTTGAAACGCTTTGTCAAAGTACTCAAGTTCATAAGTTAATTCTACTCACTATAAATGAGTGTCCCGTTATCAACGGCGAGCCACTCACCAACATATCAGCAAATGAATTGAAGAACAATTTACTCGAAGCTTCTACTGGCCAGCTACCCTCATGGTTTTTGAGTTATAGTCATTTGGCGATACAGGCCATTGAGCAAAAGATCGAGCGTGTCCATTTGCTCAACTGTAATATCCATAATGCCTTGCTCAATGAACTCTTTGATAAGGTAGGCATTGGAACGATGATTCATTCCAATAAATATGAGATAATCCGTGAAGCAGATATCAATGATGTACAAGCCCTCTACAATCTGACTAAGAATTCCGTCAAGAGAGACACCCTTCTCAATCGTTCAATCGACACCATTCATGAAAGAATATCGGATTATCGTGTCTATGAAATTGATGGAAGTATCGTAGCCTGTACCTGTATTCATTACTTCGAAGAAGATCTCTCTGTGGAAATCGGCAGTGTGTTTGTTCAGCCCTATTACAATGGTCGAGGCATCGGTCGTAAGCTAGTAAATGATGCCTGTGATAAAGCCTTTAAAAAGGGGTATCGTTCTGCATTTGTACTTACCGTTAATGCTGCCAAATTTTTTCAACTGAAATGCGGTTTTACTAATGCTGAATTTGAGGAATTACCAAAAGAGCGTCAGTTCAAGTACAAGGAAAATAAAAGAAACTCTTTTGTTCTAAAGAAGAACCTAGTTTGATCGATGAATCATACCTGTATTATCGATGCCTTCGGCCGAATGTTTATCAATCCAGATAAAGATTCGATAATAACTCACCTAAATGCATTATTTACAGAAGACACACAAGACTGTCCTCTTCGTGATGTTTCATTGAGCCATTATCAGTCGGGCTATGTTTTAATATTTTATGATAATCACATACTTACCTTAGAAAATATAAATCAAAAAGAAGAACCTATTCGCTTTATTTCCGATGTTGCATTGGATAAAGCTTATGATTTATTTTTAGCATTAAAAGCAGATCAAATAGATACAGTCACTTCTCTCTCTTGGGAAAAACAATAATATTTTAATACAACACTCATTATTCTTATATGAAACCAAACGAAAAGCCACTCAGTCCAAATTTTTCATCAGGTCCATGTGCCAAGCGTCCTAATTGGTCAATTAATGCACTCGATGAAGCTTTAGTTGGGCGTTCACATAGAGCAAAAATAGCCAAAGAAAGGATTCAATCTGTTATTGATGAATCAAAATCATTATTGGGACTGCCTGAAGATTATGTTTGTGGTATTGTTCCTGCATCTGATACAGGAGCCATAGAAATGGCTATGTGGTCATTATTGGGAGCTAGAGGGGTCGATGTACTTGCATGGGAATCATTCGGCTCTACCTGGGTTGGAGACATCCTTAATGAGCTTAAATTAAAAGATGCACGAAAGTTGGTTGCTGATTATGGTCAATTGCCTGATTTAAATGCAGTTGATTTTTCAAATGATGTGGTGTTCACCTTTAATGGCACAACTTCAGGTGTTCGTTTAAAAAACTTAGATTGGATACCAGAAGATAGAGAAGGATTAGCCATTTGTGATGCGACTTCAGCCGTCTTTGCCATGGATATGGATTATTCAAAGCTCGATGTTGTTACGTGGTCTTGGCAAAAGGTAATGGGTGGAGAAGCTGCTCATGGTATGATTGCCTTAAGTCCACGTGCTTTAAAACGACTCGAAGAATACACCCCCTCTTGGCCGATGCCTAAGATTTTCAAGTTGGCAAAGAAAAATAAGGTCATCTCAGGCATATTTTCTGGTGCTACGATTAATACCGTATCGATGCTTTGTATCGAAGATGCTGTAGATGGACTGAAATGGGCTGAATCAATTGGAGGACTAAAAGGCTTAATTCAGAGATCCAACAATAACTTAGCCGCTGTCGCCGATTGGGTGGACAAAACGGATTGGATAGATTTTCTCGCAGAAGACCCTGAGACACGTTCAAACACATCCATTTGTTTAAAAATTGTAGCACCTTGGTATCTGGCTTTAGCCCCTGAAGAACAAGCGGTTAAAGCTAAAGCCTTAGTAGCCCTTTTGGAAAAAGAAGGTGTCGCCTATGATATTGGAAGTTATCGAGATGCGCCTCCTGGGATTCGCATTTGGGGTGGTGCCACAGTCGAAACTGCTTCAATAAAGACATTGTTGCAATGGATTGAGTGGGCTTTTGAGTCGATTAAGTCTTAAAAGCTATTTATAAAATTTAAGTTTAGTCCTTAAAAATGGCGAAGGCCAAATCTTTATGGGATTTGGCCTTCATTGGGTGCAGGGGCCAGATTTGAACTGGCGACCTTCAGGTTATGAGCCTGACGAGCTACCGGGCTGCTCCACCCTGCAATAAATATTAAACGATGAAAAAAGCATTCTCTAAAGAGAGTGTAAAGCGTTAAATAAAGATTTATCTTAAACCGCCTTATTTATAGCTGGTTAAACAATTGTTTTAAGGCCTCCGCGCTTTTTACACCCGGAGCTTCTTCTACCCCACTATTTACATCGATAAAATCAGCTTCAGAAGCATTTAAACACTCTTTGATGTTTTTAGGATTGAGACCACCAGCTAAGATCCATTGCTTTTCGGGATATTTTGATTTGAGTTGCTTAAATCCATCCCAATCTCCAATCATTCCTGTACCGCCTACTTGTTGCTTTGAGTAGGTATCAATGAGAAAAGTGTCAGAAAATTCATGCAAAGCTTCATCAAATTGATTTAAATTACTGACTTGTGGAGCTAGCCATATTGCCTTCCTGTCGAGTAACCGCATGTAAGCCTCATATTCGCTATAGCTAGTTTCTTCATGGGTGTGGATTTGAAAGTTTTGGCAACCAACATCTTTCATTTGTTTTAATTTGTCTTCTGTAGGCATTACATCGACAAAAACACAAGCATCCATGGGTACTGAATCAGTTATTGGCTTTAGGTCATTCAACGAAATGTAACGTGGGGATTTTTCATAGAGAATAAATCCAAAATAATCAGCACCTAATGTTTTGGCACATAGTAAGTCTTGCTGACGTCTTATGCCACATATTTTAACCTTTGGTGAAGTTTTCATGTATTTAATACAGATTATTTGTGAATTTAGTAAAGTTTACTTTTTGAATAATCAGATTGAACTATTTGCTTTAATTATAATTATTTAAGATAATTATATCTTAATTATGGATAGCATACAATCGCTAAAAGGAATCAGTCGTATTGAGACAAGCAGTACTTTCGGGTGGTATGTTCGTGTATATCGCAACAAAAAAACTTATTCAAAATTTTTCAGTGATTCTAAATTTGGTGGCAAAGATAAGGCACTAGAGATGGCAATTTCACAAAAGGAAGAGTTAAACAAGCTGATTATTGGTATTCCAAAGAAGCCAACTAAGCGAAGAGTGGTTACAACAGATAAGCGTAATACCACTGGAGTGCTTGGTGTTAGTCGAACATCAAAAAAAGCACCTAATGGAAAGTCTTATGAATGCTATACGGTTAGTTGGAGACCTCAGCCGAAAGTTCAAAAGTCTACCTCTTTTTCCATAAAAAAATATGGAGAGGAAAAAGCTTTAGAAATGGCTATACAGTTAAGATTAGAAAAATTACCTCAGATGCAATAAGAGTATTTTGTCTACAGTAGTAGAAACTAATACAGTCTAGGCTTTTTCAAGCGAACGCCATTTTCAGGAAGGAATGGGTCTTGAAAGGTCTTCTTGAAATTATAGCCCTTTTCAAAATCTTTAGGAGAGTCGCTTTCATTTTTTCCGAGTACTTGGCAATCCACTAAATTAAAGACAATGTTCCCAAAGTCTTTACAATTAATTACTCCCCAAGTTTTAAATAGTTCAAACGCCATTGGTCCATAGCGATCTAGCGCATAATGTTTGATTCCTTCAAGTAATTCTTGTCCTGTAATATGTTGGGATAGTCTAGAAGAAGCATCGTTATCCTCAGAATCTTTTATCGTATAATCTAAGGCCTCTCTCAGAAAGTAGTAAGCACCGCTACTATATCGTGAATCATCCTCTTGTATCGCTTTGATGATAGCGTTGAAATCTCTTCTCTCTATATCCATGGATAAAACTTATGCCGTTAATTACTAGTTAAGAGATTTAAAGCGAGTAATCTTCAATTTTTGTTCGCTATGGGCAATTTCTCCAGAATTTAAAGTACCGCTAAATGTAGTATTTGGATAAACCATGCTATGGGCTAAAAGCAAGCTTCCAGGATTTAAAACAGCATTACAGCCAACCTCTACTCCGTCACCCACTATTGCTCCAAGTTTTCTCATTTTGGTGTCGTAACTTTTTCTTTCTAGATCAAATGTTTTAATATCTTTTTGGTCTAATCGGAGATTAGAGCAAATAACACCTGCACCTAAGTGAGCCTTATTTCCGATAATACTATCCCCTATATAACTAAAGTGTGGTATTTGCGCATTATCTAAAATTAGTGTATTTTTAAATTCACAAGAATTACCTAAAACACAGGATTCTCCAACAATGACATTCCCGCGAATATAAATTCCTGGTCTCAGTTCAGTATTTTTTCCTATATAGCATGGACCCTCTATACTACCATAAGGGGGTAATTTAACCGTTGGATCTATATAAACCTGTCCCTTAATCGATAAATTAGAAGGAATTTCTATGGCTAATTTTTCAAAAGTGAAATTCGACAGAGAATCTTTGATTTTTGCCACCCATTCCCAAGGTGCATCATTAA
>CENJ01029819.1_pt1 | contig 29625 bp, 39 predicted proteins | sample 356161 | NCBI WGS metagenome assembly CENJ01 (sample SAMEA2619531, study PRJEB7988) | marine metagenome | biome: marine biome (ENVO:00000447); feature: surface water layer (ENVO:00002042); material: "saline water (ENVO:00002010), including plankton (ENVO:xxxxxxxx)" | depth 5 m | reverse complement strand
TATGAAGACCTTGTGCCATGCTTGAATGCATTTATTGACACACGCACACCCGGCTCCGACAAAAAAGAGAATTTTACAATTATAGGCCCAGGTGTTTCGGAAAATCCCGATCAGTATGTTCATATAAAAGAACCTCACGGTTTTAATATTGGCGGTGCACGCCAGCCTCCGGCATGCGTTAATTCCCAACATAGTCACGATACTGCAGAAGTCTTTTTTGTTCATTCAGGCAAATGGCGTTTTATGGTTGGTGAGACCGGTGAAGATGCAGATGTTATTCTGGAAGCCGGCGATATAATTTCTCTGCCAACACAGGTTTTTCGAGGGTTTGAAAATATTGGTGAGGATGTCGGGTATCTATTCGCTATTCTAGGTGGCGACGATCCCGGTAAAGTGCTTTGGGCACCTTATGTCTTTGATATGGCTAAGGAATATGGGCTTGTATTGCTTGAAGACGGCACATTAGTGGATATTGCCGCCGGAGAAACTGTCCCGGCAGATAAAAAAATTATGCCCGAAACCACTCCTGAACAAGTTGCGGCTCTCAAACCATTCACCACATCAGATTTAAGAGCATGTTGTATTAAAGCTGGAGAAGTTGTTCCCCTAACGCAGACTGATGGTATCAAGACACGCGCCTTAATTTCACAATCATCTAAACTTAATTGGTCGCATGGATTTCATGTCACCCAATATGAATTAGAAACCGGCTCAATGACCGAAATGAGTGATTTTCACAATAGTGATGTTGTATATGTATTTGACGGTGACTTATCTCTTGAAGTTAATGATATGACTTATTCAATGCACTCAGGGGATACGGCAACAATCTCAAAGGGTTCAATGCGCCGTTTCCATAATATTTCCGAACGACCTGTCACCTTCTTGCGTGTGCAGGGAAATGATGCCTGATGACATGCCACCGGCAAATATTAGCTGATTATTATGCATGCGAAGTCATGACAGAACGTGATGCCTTCCTTGATCAAAATTTTAGCAAAAATTTTGTTTGGCATGCCGGTGAGCCATGGGGACATGGTTCCAACCTTGCAAGTTGGCAGTCTGAAGTCATGCATCCCTTACTTTCTGCCCTGTCAGCTGCTCATTATGAGGTGCATATTTTATTTGCCGGCAGCACCATGAATAAACCCGACGGCTCAGGTGATGGAACTCAGTGGGCTACCGGATCGGGATATCTGCATGGTAAATTTGTTAGTGACTGGATGGGTTTCCGGGCAACTAACCAGAATATACGCATTAGATTTGCCGATTTCTTTCGCTTTGAAGATGATTGCATTGTCGAATGTTACAGCCAGATTGATATAATTGATTTCTTGCAACAAATCGGGTGTGACCCCCTACCCGCGTCAAATGGTGAGCGTTTTATCTATCCCGCACCGACCGGACTGAGCGGCATCATGATGACATCACAAGACGAAACCGAAACTATGAATACCTTTAAATTATTGCACGGCATGCTCTTTGACGGCCTTAATACCTTTGATGGTGAAGGTCTAGAGAGCATGAGCATGGAAGATTATTTTCACCCAAATTTAAAATGGTACGGCCCGGGCGGTATCGGGGCATGTATGAGTTTTAAAGAATTTCAAGAACGGCATCAGGCACCATGGCTCATTGCTTTTCCTGATAGAGAGGTTCTTGGCTTAGATAATCTTATTTGCGATGGCCCGATATGCGGTGAGGCTTGGTTTCAGAGTGTAGAAGCGACACATGGCGGGCCATATCTAGGTGTACCTGCCACGGGCAAGACCATCAAAGTCAGCGGTATTGATTACTGGCTACGACAAGATGATGTGTTCACAGAGAACTGGATCTTTATCGATTTTGTCGAGCTATTTGACCAGATGGATTACAATCTCTTGGAGCATGCCCGCTCTCTGCAGTCGTAGGTCTCAGTATCTCTTTACCAAACAAGGAGTATATTATTATTCAGGATGAGCACCATTGGAGCTTCAAAATCTAATGGGAACAAAACGCCGAACCTATTGAAAAGGTGTCGTTAATTGCTCTCCTCGGATATCACATAACCTATCAAGCATTTTGTAAGATAGTTTAATATTATTGTAACAGGAAATATAATTAGTGAACGATTTGCCAACCCTATATGCATCAGTTTTACAACTGCTACCAATTGGCAAATGATAGAGACATTTTTTTCGGGGTGAGGATGAAAGCAATTTTTTTGGGCTCAATTGGAGTCATTGCAGAAACATCAGAATTACAAAGAAAAGCATATAATGCAGCATTTGCTGAGTTTGGGCTCGATTGGTATTGGAGCATTGCGAATTATTGCGACATGCTGAAAAACCCTGGAGGTTTTTCGCGCATACAGCACTTTTCAAAAGGCCTTCTGTCTGAGGATGAAATTGCATCTATCCACCAGAAAAAAGAAGCTTTTTTCAGCCAGTATCTTAGTGATGGAATTGCTCCACGTCCCGGCATTTGTGAATGTTTGGCACATTGCAAAGAAAAAGATATTCGGGTTGGTCTAATTACTACAACAACAAAAAATAACATATCAACCTTAGCGCATGCACTAAAAGATAATCTAGACTTATCTGACTTTGATTTGATCACCACAAAGGATGACGTCAGTAAAGAAAAACCAAACAGTGAAGTTTATAGCTATGCTTTAGCTAATTTTGGTTTGGCTGCAAAAGACGTAATTGCTGTTGAAGATACAGAAGTTAATCAAGCAGCGGCATTGAAGGAAGATATATTTTGCTATTTGTACGCTGGAGAGTATGCATCGACTAACTATAATCTCAATTTAATTCGTAATATCGAGACACTTCTTCGATGAGATTAATATTAAAATAGACGCTATTTGTTAAAATTAATTAGAGAATAAATTGCTTCGACAAAATAATATTTCCACTGAAATCTGAATCTTTATCGATTTTATCGAGCTATTTGACCAGATGAATTATAATTCCGTAGAGCATACCCGCTCCCTGCAGTCCTGGAGATCAGACAGATAATTGTTCCCAGAAATAGCCCATCTGGATTACGGTCCTTCTCATCGCATTTGGCCTCAGCTACCATGTCTTCAATGAATGTCTCAGCTTCTGGCCCCTACCATTCAAAACGTCTCTGACTTTCTGGAATTCGGAGCTGACCTACCTTCAATACATCACTAATTGTTTTATCGTCGATTTTCCTAGCCAAGATTCCCCCCAACATAAAAAATGTTTAACTCATTTTTACTTCACCTAAATATCTAAGTTTTGGTAACCCAATCTAAAAGCTTTTAGATCAAAACCATATAACCTTCCTTTTGCTTTAACCCAAACCCCAACCCATAACGTCCACCTACATTAGTAGCCGACCACCCACCTAGCTGGTCAATCATTTCAGTCGGGCAATTCACTGCTCGCAATCTATCTCGAAACGCACGCCTGAAGCCTTGGACAACTGCATCACTGCAAAAGTTAGCTTTCAGCCACTTATTAAGCGCAGCACTTGCAGAATTTCCATTGCAGCCTTCAGCATTTGTGTAGCTTGGGAAACACCAAGTCACAAGTCGCAAAGTACTCAAACCATCTACCCCGTATCTAGGTTCTCGGGGGTTACTGAGAGAGTGGTTGGATTTAGTTTTAAACCTACTGCTACCCCCCCTCACATTAACTGGTAGGGCGCAGCTCGGGACTTGGGGCTTGGGGCTTGGGGCTTGGTTCTGGGTTGGTAGATAGATAATATAATAAAAACGTTATGGTTAAGGGCAACCATCTTAAATAAGCGTCAGAAATAATGGAATCAAGCTAAACCATTTTTCGCAATTCGCAGAATCATCTGTTCATAAGTGAGGCCTAAATTTATATGACATGATCTATAAAAATACCCTGTGCGGAGTCCAGGCATTAAGTTTGCTTCAACAAAATGTGGGATGCGACGGTGATCTAATTTAATATCAATCCGTCCAAAGGCTTTGCCGTTAAGTGCTACAAATGCGGATTTCGCAAGCTCTGAGAGTTGTTCTCTAATAGTCGCATTCTTCACAGCTATCACTTTTTCATTATCAAAGCGCTTTATATCAAAGTCGAGAATACGTTGACCATTTTTATTCTTTGGCGCGATTATTTCTATCGGCATGGCGGTGAGTTTACCGCTTGAGCTATCCTCAAAAATACCGACACTATATTCTCTGCCAGATAAATAAGTCTCAACCAATGAACGGGAATTCTGTTTATCCCAAATATCGGCAACTTTTGATTTAAAATCAGCAAAGTTGTTGACGATAGATTTGGCGTCAATGCCTTTGCTATCGCCGCTAGCGACTGGTTTGACGAAGAGAGGAAATGCTATGGGAATTGAAGCCTCAGTTAGATGTTCATCCGGTTCCGTCGTGAAATAATCAGCAGTAGCCAATCCCGCCTTTTTGATTAATATCTTGGCATTACCTTTATCAAATTCGCCATCCAGTGCCGCCTTGTTTGAAGCAACATATGCGATACCATGCTGATCCAGATAATCATTCAGCCATAATTTTCGATTTTCAAAATTAAAATATTTCACACCAGAAAACACAAGATCTGGGCGTCTGGCAGCAAGTATGTCCAAATCAATTTGCTCGTTAATAACGGTGATACTCACTTGCTGATAAGCGCGTGATAAAATACTACAAATCAGTTGTTCATCTATATCAATTCCAATATTGAGTGGAACAGTACTGCTCATTAAAAGCGAAGGTAGTGAAACGATTTCAATCGTTTTGTTAATTTTCTTAGGGCTGTTAGGAGTGGTGTGAGAGGTTCTATCCTCTAATAAAGTAAGAGATGACAATTGAGTTGATTTATCTCGTGCAAATGCAATTTGCTTGTTGGTATAATCCATCGATAACCTTAAATATGCGCGCATGCGCTATTTTATAGAACCACAATAGGTTCTATAGCTGTAATGTGTAAGAGTGTATTTAGAGATAAGCGTATAGAATTGAATTTTAGATATGTGTTTTTCAAATACGCTTATTGCTCTATATGTTATCAGATGCCGGTGGAACTAGATACAACTAAGTTTAAGCTGAAATAAGTATCAGGGCTTAAGCTAAAAAGCCTGAGCGACTAGTTGCAAATCCCGTTTGGGGTCTACAGTTTGGTCTACACTCAAATTCATAAAATTAGCTCCTCAAACAAAAATGCTTGAAGATCAATGACTTGAGCCGTGTTTCACGGACCTTGAGACTTTAAAATGGTGCGGTCGAGAAGACTCGAACTTCCACGGGTGTTACCCCACAGCGACCTCAACGCTGCGCGTCTACCAATTCCGCCACGACCGCACTGGTAAGAGAACCCTCGCTTTAGCAAATCCGGCTGGTTGCCTCAAGCTAAAACTTGAAAAGTTTATATGCCCTCTCCATAGACAAATTCGGTGCCGTGCATGCCGCATTCTTCTTTGTCTTGCTCTGACCAACGTCCGGAACGATAGTCATCCCCTTCTTTGACCTTATCCGTGCAAGGCATGCACCCAATGGACAAGTAACCATCTTTGACAAGGGGGTGTTTAGGGAGGTTATGGGTTTCCAAATATCCTTGCAGGTCATCCAGTGTGAAATCTGCAAGTGGATTTATTCTCAAGCGTGCGGCAGTTTCATTTTCTATTTCAATGCGTTGCATGGTGCCGCGCTGAGTTGTCTGAAAACGCTTGCGCCCTGTCAATACAGCCTTAAACCCTTTTAAGGCGCGTTCTTGGGGTAGAAACTTACGAATATGACAGCACATATCATTATTTTTCTGCCACAAATCCTCATTACTGTCTGTTTCTGCCAGATCTGTCGGATGAGGACCGATGGATCTTACATCGGTCAAGCCAAGTAAGGTTTGCAGACGATCTCTGTAACGCAGAGTTTCACCAAAAAGCTTTCCTGTATTTAAAAAGATAACGGGGATGGTTGGGTCAATTTGAGCCACCATATGCAACAGCACAGCCGACTCCGCACCAAATGATGAAACAACACAAATCTCATCTTTGAACTCATCTCTCAGTATGGTGGTCAGGAAATCAACAGCCGAAAGCTCTGCCGTACGTGCCAGCATATCCTTGGCCTGAAGCGAGAGGCTTTCTTCTAAGACTTCTCTGTCTTTAACGGTATTTCCGTCTTTAATGGACAGGGGCATTCCAACCACCCTTCTTCATCAATCAAATCATTCGTGTTCTTGGTGACCTCGCCAAAGCTAAGCCCTTCATCACGCCACTTATGCCGTGCCGCACCTATTCTTTCCAGCCTATCCGCCCATACAGGCGCAAACCGCGCGGCCAGAAACTCCCTTAAGCGACGTGCCAACGCCGGCGACATGCCCCCCGTGGAGGCTGTCATTAGCAATTTCCCCCGCCGGATAATAGACGGCACATGAAAATCGCAAAGCGGCTTCACATCCTCAACATTTACCAGCACACCCTGCTCTCGTGCTGCTCCAGCTAGCTTTTTAGCCTCGTCATCATCAAGATTAGCAATGAAGATAATCGCATATTTGCTTACATCCTCTGTTGTCGGCAGATAAAGCCTCACATCATCTCCGCCGGCAGCTTGCATCTCAGCACCCGGTGCGGGCGCGAAAATGTCAATCTTGTTGACATCCGCATCGCGAAGCATGTCCAACCGCTTCACCGCCTGAAGTCCGTTTCCAATTACAGCAACTTTCAAGGACGATACATCTAAGATAATCGGAAGCATGACTAACCTTTCTCATCATTTATAACGGCTTCATTCATTTTTGTCATTATATAATGTAAAATAATATATTATACATAAAATAAATGTATAATATAAATCACACAGTTTTTTAGTTCTCGTGATAATATTCAATATGACTGAAATTGGCGAGCAAATCACTCATCCTGTCTTACAAAAGCACTCCAATGATATTGTTGGATTACCTAACTGTCGATTATCAACTGCGCCTGTGACCTACCCAGAGGCCGTAGCTGAGATGGAGGCTCATATAGCGGCCATGCGTGCCGGAGAGCGTGACGAACTGTTGTGGTTTCTGGAACATCCCCCGCTTTACACAGCCGGTACGGGCGCACAAGAGAGTGATTTACTCAGCCCTGAAGAATTTCCTGTCTTCAAATCAGGGCGCGGTGGACAGTTTACTTATCACGGGCCGGGGCAACGTGTTGTCTATGTCATGCTTGACCTTAATCAAAGAGGACGGGATGTCCGACGTTTTGTTAAGCAATTACAAAACTGGATTATAAATGCACTTCATGAATGCGGTCTTGAGGCCAGAACTGATAGCACCCATATCGGCGTCTGGGTTGACAGACCGGAACTCGGAGAAAATCGTGCAGATAAAATCGCCGCTATTGGTATCAGATTACGAAAATGGATGAGCTTTCATGGCATTTCTATAAATGTTAACCCAAACTTGTCACACTTTAATGGCATCGTACCTTGTGGGATAGCCGACCAGAATGTTACCAGCCTTCAGGCATTAGGCATGAATATATCCATGTCAGAATTTGATGAGGCTTTGATTAAGACGTTTCAGACAAGCTTTGACAGTGATTAAGTTACTCAAACTCAATCATAACATCATCAACGGCCAACTTGTCACCTGCAGAAACCAAAACAGACTTCACTGTTGCATCTTTTTCGGCACGCAGAATATTTTCCATCTTCATAGCTTCGACAACAGCGAGAGCCTGACCTGACTTAACCTCTTGTCCCTCTTCCACATCAATAGACATCACAACACCAGGCATCGGGCACAATAGTTCTTTACTGCTTGCACCGTCGGTTTTCTCTGGCATATAGACCATCAGCTCTTGCGCCCGCAAACTTCTGATAAATACTTCCTGTGCCTTCCCACGCGCGGTCAGCACATAGCCCTCCGGCATTGTGTCGACTGCAAGCGAGACGGCTTGACCATTCACCTTACCTACGAAAAATAAATCACCCGGTAGCCAAAGGCTTTCAAGCTCAAAAGTTTCATCATCCAGAATAATGCCATTTTCATCAAACCGCGCCGTGAAAACATGATCATCAACCTGCACTGCCATGGCATCCGGCAGTGTCGCTTCATAATTTGGCATGGCTCCGGATATTTCAGATGCGCGATCAAGCATGTAAGAGCGCATATAAAAACCGATAGCGGCGCGTTCTTTGATTTGTTCAGGAGATAAAGGGGCACCTTCAAAACCATCCGGATATTCCTCGGCAATAAATGCCGTGGTCAGCGCACCTTCGCGGAACCTATCATGCAACATAATGGCTGCAAGGAAATCAATATTATGACGGATGCCGTCAATTCTAAATCCATCCAATGCATCAGCCATAGCATCAATTGACGTCATGCGGTCGTTAGCATGCGTTACCAATTTGGCAATCATCGGGTCATAAAATAGTGAAATCTCACCACCTTCATAAACACCCGTATCATTACGCACCGTCACTCCATCCGTCACACCTTCTTGAGGCGGACGATAACGTGTTAGGCGACCGGTTGATGGCAGAAAACCTCTATACGGGTCTTCAGCATAAATACGGCTTTCCATAGCCCAGCCATTCAATTTCACATCCTTTTGCGCCAGTGTGAGTTTTTCTCCGGCAGCAACTTTGATCATCTGCTCAACAAGGTCAATGCCGGTGATCAGTTCGGTAACGGGGTGCTCAACCTGCAAGCGTGTATTCATTTCGAGAAAGTAAAAGTTTTTATCGCCATCGACGATGAACTCCACCGTTCCGGCAGAGCAATAATCCACCGCTTTAGACAGCGCGACAGCTTCCTCACCCATTGCCTTTCTGGTTTTCACATCCAGAAACGGGCTAGGCGCTTCCTCAATAACTTTTTGATTACGGCGTTGAATGGAGCATTCGCGTTCACCAAGATAAATCACATTGCCATGCTTATCGCCCAACACCTGAATTTCAATATGGCGTGGCTGGGTAACAAATTTTTCAATAAAAATTCTATCATCACCAAAGCTGGAGGCTGCTTCATTTTTGGAGGACTGAAAACCTTCCTTGGCTTCCTCATCATTCCAAGCTATCCGCATGCCCTTCCCGCCGCCACCGGCAGAAGCTTTAATCATTACAGGATAGCCGATTTCAGTTGCTATTTTAACCGCTTCATCAGCATCCTCAATCAACCCCATATGTCCGGGGACGGTACTAACACCGGCTTCCATGGCAAGTTTTTTGGAAGTGATTTTATCGCCCATCGCCTCAATGGCCCCAGCCGGGGGGCCTATAAAAGCTACACCGGCTTTATCGAGTGCTTCGGCAAAAAGCTTATTCTCACTCAAAAAACCGTAGCCCGGATGAACCGCTTCGGCGCCGGTCTGCTTAATAGCATCGAGAATTTTATCAATAATGAGATAGCTCTCAGACGCAGGTGCACCGCCTATATGGACAGCTTCATCAGCCTCACGCACATGCAAAGCATCTGCGTCAGCATCTGAATAAACAGCGACTGTTTTAATACCCATAGCTCGGGCTGTCCGAATGACACGGCAGGCAATTTCACCACGATTAGCAATTAAAATCTTTTGAAACATGTGTGTGACCTATAGAGGGATGTTGTCGTGTTTTTTCCAAGGATTATCCAGCTTCTTGCCTTTCAGCAAAGCCAAAGCACGACAAATCCTCATGCGGGTATTTCTGGGCTGAATCACTTCATCAATGTAACCGCGCTCGGCAGCAACAAACGGATTCAGGAACCTGTCTTCATATTCTTCCGTGCGTTTTTCGATCTCTTCAGGATCATCCAACGATTTTCGGAAAATAATCTCAACCGCCCCTTTTGCACCCATCACAGCAATCTCAGCCGTCGGCCATGCGTAGTTCACATCGCCGCGCAAATGCTTGGAAGCCATCACATCGTAAGCGCCACCATAAGCCTTTCGTGTAATAATTGTAATTTTGGGGACAGTTGCTTCCGCATAGGCGAACAGCAATTTTGCACCATGCTTAATTAACCCGCCATATTCCTGAGCTGTTCCCGGCAGGAAGCCCGGCACATCAACCAACGTGACAACGGGAATCTCAAAGGCATCACAAAATCTGACAAAGCGTGCCGCTTTTCGGCTCGAGTCGCTATCCAGAACACCGGCAAGAACCATAGGCTGATTAGCTACAAAACCCACAGTGCTGCCTTCCATGCGACCAAAACCAACTACAATGTTTTTGGCAAAATCTTTTTGAATTTCAAAAAAATCGCCTTCATCAGACACTTTGTAAATTACTTCCTTGATGTCGTAAGGCATGTTCGGGTTGGACGGGATTAAAGTATCTAAAGATAAATCCGGCTTATCAGTTGGCTGATGGCTTGGGAGCACCGGCACGCCGGACCGATTAGATTGCGGTAATAAGTCAATAAACCGTCTTAGCTCTGTAAGTGCCTCGATATCATTGTCATAAGCCCCATCTGCAACTGAGGACTTCGTGGTATGCACTTTCGCGCCGCCCAATTCCTCTGCTGTTACCTCTTCATTTGTAACGGTTTTAACAACATCAGGGCCTGTCACAAACATGTAGGATGAATTACGCACCATAAAGACAAAATCAGTCAGTGCAGGTGAGTAAACATCACCACCCGCGCAAGGCCCCATTATCATGGTAATTTGGGGAACAACGCCGGAGGCTAGGGTGTTTCTTTGGAATACTTCAGCATAACCGCCAAGCGCATCAACACCTTCTTGAATCCGAGCTCCCCCTGCATCAAGAATACCAATAATCGGCAAACCATTGCGTAACGCCATATCTTGAACTTTATTGATTTTTTGGGCGTGGGCTTTAGAGAGTGAGCCACCAAAAACAGTAAAGTCTTTGGCAAAAATATAAATCGCGCGGCCATTTACCGTACCCCAGCCAGTGACAACACCATCGCCGGGGATTTTCTGATTTTCCATGCCGAATTCATGGCAATCATGTTCAACGAACATGTCATATTCTTCGAATGACCCTTCGTCGAGCAGAAGTTCAATGCGTTCTCTAGCCGTCAGTTTGCCTCTGGCATGCTGAGCTTCAATTCTTTTTTCGCCGCCGCCCAGTCGGGCAATTCGACGACGTTCTTCAAGTTCTTCTATGACTTCTCTCATCCCACCCCTACTCAAGTCTGTCTTTAAAACTATGCTTTTAGACGATGATATTTAATAATTTGAATCAGGAAAAAAATAAAGAAAAATAGTCACTTAAAGTCTGTATTTCCCTTTTCAATCCATCCAGCCGCGCCATTGCTTCGCTATCATCACCCCATTGTTCAAACTGGAAAAACTCATCCAAAAATGCAGCACGCCAGATATTTTCGGTTTCAGCTTCACCGGCTTCCATATGTAATGCCAGAACAGCTGACCCCAGTAAACCTGCCCCATGCGCCAGTCCTGTCAAACGCAAAGGATTGGGCTCTACACCCTCCCCCCCTTTTGCAACTCGGGTTAATATCTCAATACTCGATTGCAACTGCTTTATTGGCGCAATGCCAGCCCCAATTTGGAGGGACACACCGTAAGAAGACTTCACCCAGTCTAGATAGGGAGTCCATATCTCGTCCTGACGTTGTAACAATGCGTCGGGATGCGTGGCGCGGTAACACAGTAAATCTGTCTCGCCATATGAAGCAAATGCCTGCGCCGTTGCATCATAGGTCTCCGATACACGATCAAGCGCAGTATAAACTAGACGGCTCATCGGCATATCTGATGAAATAATATCGCCATCAACTTGTCGCCATTCAGCGGCAACGGCTTCAGCCAGCCGCGCATAGGGCAGTGCCAGCAGATTTTTTGCAGGCGTCATGAGTTTATGCTCATCAAGACGAATAATATGACCCTCTGCAGTCTCCTCGACGCTCACCTGTTCATAAAATCTGCGAGCCATAGCTATCTTTCTTCACTGGGGAAAGGGTCGTCATAATCATCCGGTTCAAAACCAAGAAGTCCCCAGCTTTCAGCCATATGATCCTGTAAATCGGCTGCAACAGTCAAGCGACCACCGGAGGGGTGCGGCATGTCAATCATACGAGCATGAAGATGCAGTTTATTTGGCAACTCACCGCCAGACTCAATCTCAGGAAGAGTATACTTATTATCACCAACCAGAGGATGACCAATCGCCAGAGCATGGGCGCGGATTTGATGCGTCCGTCCGGTGATCGGCATAAACGCCACCCAGGAAAAAACTTGGCCCGCCCGCGCTATAACACAAAAGCGCGTAATGGCTTTCATCGCTTCTTTGTCATGATCTTCAGCAGGGCGCACACGCTCATTACCATCGCCGGCGGCACGCTTCACAAGTTTCAATTTAATATCGCCCTGTTCAGGACGTGGAACACCGTGAACCAGCGCCCAATATGTTTTTCTGGTTTCTCTTTCGGCAAAAGATTTTGTAAGTGCCGAGGCAGCTTTGCGGTGCTTAGCAAGCAACAACACGCCGGAGGTATCCCGGTCAAGGCGATGAACCAATCTGGGTCTTTCCCCCTTATCCGACAGCACATCCAGCAACGCATCAACATGCCAGTCAGTTTTTGACCCACCCTGCACAGCCAGACCTGAAGGTTTGTTCAGCGCAATCACATCGGCATCCTCATAGATGACACTTTTTAGCATCATGTCTTGTAGATGCGGAGGAACAGAGCGTTTTTCAAGTTTAACGCGTTGCTTTGATTGGTCCGGTGTTGCTAATGGTGGTATGCGTATCATCTGCCATGCTTCCAGTCGCAGAGATGATTTCGCACGCCCGCCATCAACACGGATTTGACCCTTGCGAAGAAGTTTCTCTAGCTGGATATGACTAATATGAGGAAAAAGTGAACGAAACCAACGGTCAAGCCGCATCCCGGCCTGATCCGGCTGCACCTGTAAATGTTGCACACCGCTCATGTTCGTCCCTTAATTTTCGCTTCGCACTGCAAGCTAACGTATTGACGTTCTGATAATTCGTCCAGCCCGTCTCAGTTCTAAGTTCCACTGTTCAGACGGCTTTTCCAATAATCCGACCAACCCTGCAACATTTTTGATTTCGGTTCTGTTAATAGCGAGAATAATATCTCCCGGACGCAAGCCGACCCTGGCAGCGCGGGTGCGTTTATCAACGGACAAAATAATTACACCTTTTTCCTCAAGGCTTAGTTTAAAAGTCTGTCCCATTTCTTCTACAACAGCAGGGTTAAGATTACTGACCTTCACAGCGTTAAAGATATGCTGTCCGGTCAATGTCGTTTCATTCCGTGGTGGTGTATCCGGTGGAGAAACCAGTTTTACGCTGGCAGTTTTTCTATTTCCCTGCCTGAGATAACCAATTGTCGCCCGGGCACCAACTCCGGCAACTGCCAAACGATAACGAAAATTCTCCGGTTCGAGAATTTCTTTGCCGTTAAAGGTCGCTACGACATCGCCGGATTTAATTCCCGCCTTACGGAATGGACTATTGGGATGAAGTTTAACGATGAGTGCCCCCACGGGTTTTGCCAAACCCAGTGTTTGAGCAAGCGATTGGGAAACTTTTTGCAATTCCACACCGGCCCAAGGACGTACTATTCTCCCATCCGAAAGTGCCGCATCAACAACTTGCTGAACCATATTGGAAGGAATGGCAAAGCCGATACCAACGGAACCACCTGAACGGGTATAAATGGCCGTATTTACACCAAGTAAACGTCCATCCATGGTAACCAATGCACCGCCGGAATTACCCGGGTTAATCGGGGCATCCGTTTGAATGAATGACTGAAAATCCGTTACACCTACACTTGTCCGCGCCAATGCCGAGACAATCCCATTCGTTACTGTCTGTCCAACACCAAAAGGATTACCAATCGCAAGAACAAAATCGCCAACACTCACCGTGTCGGAATTACGGAAAGGCAGAGCCGGAAATTGCTCCTCTGCATCAAGAATTTTCAAAACGGCAAGGTCAGTGCGTTCATCAGCAAGCAATAGCTCAGCCGAAAACTCTCGTCTATCTGACAGAACAACCTTAAAAGCTTCAGCACCGCTAATTACATGATTATTGGTCACGACAATTCCTTCGGCTGAAACAATCACGCCCGAGCCGAGTGAATTTTCCAATCGTTCTCTTTGACCAAAATTGTCTCCAAAGGATTTGCCGAAGAATTCTTCAAAAAACCTGTCATTAAATAAGGAGGGCCGTCTGGCCTTCACACGACGGGTGGCATAGACATTCACAACCGCCGGAGCGGCCTGTTCAACTACCGGCGCAAAGCTCAATTGCACATCTTTGAGAGAGGCAGGGATACGTGGCTCGGCAGAAGCCAAGCTTGTCACAACAAATATACTGACAAACAGAAAAGTAAATTGTAGTGAACGACGGGTAACCCCGAATACAGGCATAAAAGTCGTGAAGACGAGACCGTTAAATGGCTTCTTCAACACCCTCATCATCCACCTGAACAGGGCCCGAGTCTTGACCACGTGCCTCTGGGTCACGGTCAACAAATTCAATCACAGCCATTGGGGCATTATCACCAAATCTGTAACCGGCTTTGAGAACACGCGTATACCCACCGGAGCGGTCTGCATAACGTGGCGCCAATGTTTCAAACAATTTTTTTGCCCATTCTTTTTCAGGCAGTTTGGCAATAGCCTGACGGCGCGCATGTAAATCACCGCGCTTACCAAGCGTTACCAGCTTCTCAACATAGGGACGAAGCTCTTTAGCTTTTGGCAGGGTGGTAACAATCTGCTCATGTTTAATCAATGCGACCGCCAGATTCCCCAGCATAGATTTGCGGTGACTCTGGGTGCGGTTTAATTTTCTGCCTGCTTTAGCGTGACGCATGGTTTTCTCCGAATTCGCAGATAATAGAGTTAAAAGTTTTCTTCAAACCTTTTGGCAAGTTCTTCAATGTTTTCAGGTGGCCATGTAGGTACTTCCATACCCAGATGAAGGCTCATTTCTGAAAGCACTTCTTTGATTTCATTCAAGGATTTACGACCAAAGTTTGGTGTCCGCAGCATTTCTGCTTCGGACTTTTGAATCAAATCACCGATATAAACTATATTGTCGTTTTTCAGGCAATTAGCGGATCTAACTGACAATTCAAGCTCGTCAACTTTCTTCAACAAAGCCGCACTGAAACCAATTTCTTCGGCAACTGACACAGTTTCCGGAACTTGCTCAGGCTCTTCAAAGTTGATGAATGTCTGTAACTGGTCTTGCAGAATTCTAGCAGCCAATGCAAGAGCGTCTTCAGGTGTGACTGAACCGTCTGTTTCAATATCCATAGTCAGCTTGTCATAATCAAGGACCTGACCTTCACGTGTGTTTTCAACATTGTAGGAAACACGACGCACCGGGCTGTAAAGACTATCTACAGGAATGAGCCCGATAGGCGCATCATCCGGACGGTTTTGCTCGGCTTGTACATAGCCGTTACCTGTATTGACAGTGAATTCAAAACGGACATCAGCACCATCATCCAGCGTGCAAAGCACAAGATCAGGGTTAAGGATTTCAACGTCAGCGATTTCTTCAATATCGCCGGCTGTAACAACACCCGGGCCTTTTTTGCTCAGGATCATGCGTTTCACGCCTTCGCTGTGGCAATTGACGGACATCTGCTTAATGTTCAGAACAATATCCGTAATATCTTCACGCACACCCGCAATGGATGAGAATTCATGCAGAACACCGTCGATTTGAACGGAAACAACGGCTGCACCTTGAATAGAAGACAACAAAATACGGCGTAGGGCATTACCCAATGTTAGACCAAAACCACGCTCAAGTGGTTCGGCAACGATGCGCACGTGGCGATTGCTGTCATGACCGGGAACAATATCCAGTTTTGTAGGCTTGATAAGCTCTTGCCAGTTATTCTGTATCATGGCGGCTCCTCTTAAAGGTTAATGGCTTCAGTAATTAGACGCGACGGCGTTTTGGCGGACGACATCCATTATGTGGAATTGGTGTTACGTCACGAATGCTGGTGATCGTAAAACCGATAGATTGTAAGGCACGGAGGGCTGACTCACGGCCCGAACCAGGCCCCTTAACATTCACTTCAAGGGTTTTCATACCGTGATCCATAGCCTTTTTACCGGCTTCTTCGGCAGCAACTTGCGCAGCATAAGGTGTGGATTTACGCGACCCTTTAAAGCCCATGGCACCCGCAGAACACCAAGCAACAGCGTTACCTTGAGCATCTGAAATGGTAATCATGGTGTTATTAAAGGTAGAATTGACATGCGCCACACCGGAAGTGATGTTTTTTCGCTCTCTGCGGCGGACTCGGGTTTTATCAGTAACCATAAAACAGTTCCTCTACTTTTTCTTACCGGCAATAGGTTTCGCAGGACCCTTGCGTGTACGTGCATTAGTATGTGTGCGCTGACCGCGAACGGGCAGATTACGACGATGACGAAGACCGCGATAAACACCTAAATCAAGCAAGCGCTTGATGTTCATGGCAATTTCACGCCTTAAGTCACCTTCAACGGTATAGTCACCGTCAATGGTTTCACGGATTTTAATGACTTCTGCATCGGAAAGCTCATTGACTCTCCGCTCCGGCATAATGCCGACTTTTTCACAAATTTCCTTGGCTTTCGTGTCGCCAATGCCGTGAATATAAGTCAGGGCAATCACTACACGCTTGGCAGTCGGAATATTTACACCTGCTATACGAGCCACTTAATTCTCCTCATCTCCGTAAGGGAGTGGAAACTGCAGTCAAAGAAACAGCTGAATAGCCCCAACTGTTAGACATTTCTGCAACATGTCACCGAAAAACGGGATTATAAAAACTTCCGCCCAACAGTCAACTTGTTTCCCCTACCTTATCCTTTCTAAAGTCCTAAAATCTCTACAATTTCTTCAGTCACGGTATCCATATCCTGCATACCGTCAACATGCTTAACCAAACCTTTTTGCGCATAATATTCTGACACTGGCGCAGTTTGTTCTTCATATACTTCTAAGCGATGTGCCAACGCTTCCTCATTATCGTCATCACGCGGCCCACCTTCAGTTTGGGCAGATCTGATGCGAATACGCTCAAGCAACTTATTATGATCAACTTTAAGCTCCAGAACCGTATCCAGCGCCATGCCTTTATCACTTAACATGGCATCAAGCGCTTCGGCTTGAGCAATATTTCTTGGAAATCCGTCCAGAATGAAACCGTCAGCACAATCCGGAGCTTCAATGCGATCGGATATAATGCCGACAACAACTTCATCCGGCACAAGATCACCGCGCGCCATAATATCTTTGGCTTTGAGGCCAATTTCTGTTTCAGCAGCGACGGCGGCACGCAACATATCTCCAGTCGAAAGCTGACGAAGATTGTGGTTACTCTCCAGCCGTGCGGCCTGAGTTCCCTTACCGGCACCCGGAGGGCCTAAGAAAATAAGTTTCATCGTCGAGACCTCCCAACACGGGACTGCTTAATCAACCCTTCATATTGGTGGGCGAAAAGGTGGCTCTGTACTTGACTGACAGTATCCATAGTCACACTGACCACAATCAACAATGATGTTCCACCAAGATAGAACGGCACACTGTATTGATTAATCAAAATTTCTGGCAGGAGACATACAAGTGTCAAATAAAGCGCACCAACCACAGTCAAACGGGTAAGCACCTTATCGAGATATTCTGCCGTTCTCTCACCCGGACGGATGCCCGGAATAAAACCACCACTTCGCTTCAGATTGTCCGCTGTGTCAGACGGATTAAAGACAATCGAGGTATAGAAGAAGCAGAAGAAAATGATCCCGCCGGCATAAAGAGCCATATAAAGCGGTTGGCCACGACCCAACATTGCCGTCACATTGCCCAACAAATCTGAACCACCAGTGCCGGAGAAATTGGCAACAGTGATTGGCAATAACAAAAGAGATGAGGCAAAAATCGGCGGAATAACACCGGCGACATTCAGCTTCAATGGCAAATGGGAGTTTTCTCCACCTGTCATTTTGTTGCCGACCTGACGCTTGGGATATTGGACAATCAAACGACGCTGAGCCCGCTCCATGAAAACGATAAAGGCGATAACCACAGCAACCATGACAAGAAGCATCAGAATAACCAGCGTAGACAATGCGCCCTGGCGACCTAGTTCAAGTGTGCTGACCAGCGCTCCCGGAAGTTCAGCGACGATACCTGCGAAAATAATCAGTGATATGCCGTTACCGACGCCCCGTGCAGTTATTTGCTCGCCGAGCCACATCAAAAAAACTGTACCCCCAACAAGCGTAATAACAGCGCTGATTTCAAAGAAAACACCGGGGTTGATAACAATACCTTCAGCCCGTTCAAGACCAACAGCAATACCGAAACCTTGCATCGCTGCAAGCACAACCGTGCCATAGCGGGTATATTGGTTAATCTGTTTGCGCCCCTGTTCGCCACCTTCTTTTTTGAGATGCTCAAGATGAGGCACTGCCGATGTCAGCAACTGAATAATAATGGAAGCCGTAATATAAGGCATGATGTTCAAAGCAAAGATAGCCATCCGACCGACAGCCCCGCCTGCGAACAGGTTGAACATACCAATGATACCGCCCTGGTTTTGCTGAAAAAGCGCATTCACGGCTTGTGGATCAACACCGGGCAATGGAATATAGGTACCGAGGCGATAGATTAGCAGCGCACCAAGTGTGAACCAGATACGTTGTTTCAGTTCCGTCGCGCCCCTAAAGGAAGACAGGCTGAGATTTGCTGCTAATTGCTCTGCTGCTGAAGCCATTTTACGCCCTGATTAAGCCTTACTCACTCTGATTATCTTCGGTATCTGCATCATCGGAAGCAGTCTCCTCTGCGGGAGCCTCTTCTTCTGCGGCAGTTTCTTCTACATCTGCTTCAGCTTTTTTTGTGGCTTTCTTTTTGGCCTTTTTTTCAGCTTTCGCATCATCTTCGCCTTCGCTTGGTGCGGGGGCGAGAACTGTAATTTTGCCGCCCAGTTTTTCAATTGCCTCTCTTGCAGAAGCTGAAACACCAAAAACTTCAAAATCTAACTTTGTTTTCAATTCGCCATTACCAATAATGCGGACACCATCAAGCTCGCGGCGGATAACACCGGCACTTTTAAGGCTTGCAGTATTTACGGCATCAGATGCGTTCAATTTGCCGGCATCCAAAGCTTGCTGAAGACGACCAAGATTAACCGCATTCAGTTTTTTTGGATTTGGAACATTAAAGCCGCGTTTTGGTAAACGCATGTGAAGTGGCATTTGCCCGCCTTCAAAGCCTTTAATGGAAACGCCGGAACGTGATTTTTGACCTTTTACACCACGCCCAGCGGTTTTACCTTTACCGGATGACGTTCCGCGACCAACACGAACACGTGTTTTACGCGCGCCTTGATTATCTCTTAATTCATTGAGTCTCATAGTCAGTCTCCAGGCCCTCAGGCGTCTTCCACAATACGAACAAGGTGCGCGACTTTGGCAATCATGCCCCGCACAGCCGGCGTATCTTCTAAAGTTTTACGGCGATGCATTTTATTCAGCCCCAGACCAACAAGCGTCGCACGCTGATCCTCAGGTCTCCCAATCGGGCTACCGGTTTGCTCTACAGTCACTGTATTTTTCTTCGCCATCATTCGCTCCTTACCGATTATGCGTCGGCAGCATCTACCCCGCGACGGGAAATAATATCTGAAACCTTCTTGCCACGACGTGCAGCAATCTGGCGCGGGCTTGCTTGCTTGCTTAAGGCATCAATCGTAGCGTGAACCATATTATAGGGATTAGACGTCCCGATTGATTTTGCGACAACATCCTGCATACCCAATACTTCAAACACCGCACGCATCGGACCACCGGCAATAATGCCTGTTCCTGGAGGTGCTGCACGAAGGAGCACCTTACCTGCACCATGATGACCACGAATATCATGATGTAATGTCCGGCCTTCACGAAGAGGCACACGGATCATTTTGCGCTTTGCGGCTTCGGTTGCTTTACGAATAGCCTCAGGAACTTCACGCGCTTTACCAAGCCCATAACCAACCCGACCTTTTTGATCACCAACAACAACAAGTGCAGCGAAACCAAACCGGCGACCACCTTTGACCACCTTGGCAACACGGTTAATGTGCACAAGCTTATCAATAAACTCGTTGTCGCGATCGTCGTCGCGGTTATCTTTACGATTATCACCTCTAGCCACGAGTCAGTCTCCTTAAAATTTTAAGCCGGCTTCACGCGCGGCTTCGGCAAGAGCTTTAACTCTGCCATGAAATAGATATCCGCCACGATCAAAAATAACCGTTTCAACGCCGGCTGTTTTGGCTCTCTCAGCAACTAATTTGCCGACCAGACCTGCAGCCTCTTTATTAGAACCCTTCTGCCCGGAAAAATCCTTATCCTTTGTGGAAGCAGCGGCTACCGTTACACCATTCTCATCGTCGATGACTTGGGCATAGATATGCTGAGACGACCTGAAAACCGACAATCTGGGCTTACCATTAGCCAGCTTTCTCAGACGCATTCTAACGCGTCTTTTCCGTCTCTCATCTTTTGAAATCTTCTTCACCATAGCGAAATCCTATTTCTTCTTACCTTCTTTACGGAAGATATACTCACCGACATATCTAACACCCTTGCCCTTATAAGGTTCCGGTGGACGATATGAGCGTATCTCAGCAGCGACCTGCCCAACTTTTTGTTTATCAATTCCCGACACCGTGATTTCGGTCTGGGACGGGCATTCAACTTTGATACCCTCAGGAACGGCAAAATCAACATCGTGACTGAAACCAAGGCTAAGCTTTAGCTTCTGACCTTGAATTTGCGCACGATAACCAACACCTTGCAGTTCGAGTTTTTTCTCAAAACCCTCTGAGACACCTGTTACCAAATTAGCAACTGTTGAACGGCTCAAGCCCCAAAAACTTCTAGCTGCTTGAGACTTTTCCTTCGGGCTGACAAGAATACCTTCATCTGTCTGCTCAATTGCAATCAAGTCAGATAATACGGCATTCATTTCACCCTTAGGGCCTTTAACAGCCAATGCCTGTCCGTTGAGGCTAACCTCAACGCCACCGGGTACAGGAACAGGTTTTTTACCAATGCGAGACATTTCTTTTCCTCATAGAATTCTCAAATTAAGCCCCATCAGAAGATGCGGCAGAGAACCTCCCCACCAACATTGTTTTCACGCGCAGCAGTGTCAGACATGACCCCTTTTGGCGTAGATAAAATTGAAATACCAAGACCGTTTTGAACAACAGGCATGGTTTTTACAGATGAATACACACGGCGACCGGGTTTTGAAACGCGTTGAATATCCTGAATGACGGGACGCCCTTCATGATATTTCAGCTCGATTTCAAGCTCAGCCATTGTGCCGGTAAACTGTTTTTCGGAATATCCGCGGATATATCCTTCATCCTTCAGCACATCCAGCACCCAACGGCGCAGTTTTGAAGATGGGGAGATAACACTCGACTTGCCACGCATTTGAGCGTTGCGAATACGTGTGAGCATGTCACCAAGAGGATCGTTTAAGTTCATAATACTTTCCCTACCAGCTCGACTTAACCATACCCGGAATCTGACCTTTAGAGGCCAAATCTCTCAACGAGATCCGGGACATGTTCAATTTTCTGTAATATCCACGTGGGCGACCAGTCACACCACAACGGTTGCGCACACGCGACTTGGCCGAATTGCGCGGGAGTTCTGCAAGCTTGAGACGCGCTTTGAAACGCTCCTCATTTGTCAGCGACTCATCCTTGGCCGTAGCCAGCAATTCCGCACGCTTGGCAGCATATTTATCCGCCAATCGGATACGTTTTTTATTACGTTCTACAGAGCTTTTTTTAGCCATAACTACCTCTCTCCGCTCTCGTCAGTTCTTGTCCGAGAACGGAAAATTAAATGCACGAAGAAGTTCACGAGCTTCATCATCTGAAGTCGCTGTTGTGCAAACAATAACATCCATTCCCCAGATTGTATCGACTTTGTCATAGTCGATTTCCGGAAACACAATATGTTCTTTCAGGCCCATCGCATAATTGCCATTGCCGTCAAAACTTTTGGGATTAAGACCTCTAAAGTCACGCACACGCGGCAATGCGATGGTAACCAGACGGTCAATAAATTCGTACATATTCGCCTTGCGAAGCGTAACTTTGACACCCAGTGGCATATCTTCACGCACTTTAAATGTCGCGATAGAATTACGGGCACGTGTGACAACAGGCTTTTGACCCGCAATCAGTTCCATATCAGCATAGGCAGCCTTCACTTTTTTAGTGTCTGTGGTGGCTTCACCAATACCCATATTCAGAACAACCTTATCAAGCTTAGGCACTTGCATCGGGTTGGCATAGCTGAACTGTTCAGTCAGCTGGGCGCGAACGCTATCGTCATAGTGCGTCTTAAGACGTGGAATGTAATCTGCTTCAGCCATCGATGACATCTCCTGACTTTTTGGCAAATCTTTGTTTTTTGCCGTCTTTATCAAATTGATACCCGACCCGACTTGGCGCCCCATCTTTAGGATCGGCAATAGCAAGGTTAGAAATATGAATTTTAGATTCGCGCGCGATGATGCCACCCTCAGTCTGGGCAGATTGGCGCTGGTGACGCTTCACAATATTCACGCCTTGCACAAGCGCACGGTTTTCTGTTGGAAACACACCAAGAACCTCGCCCGATTTACCTTTATCGCGACCGGCCAACACAACGACCTTATCACCTTTTTTAATTTTCAATTTTGTCGGCATTACAGAACCTCCGGCGCAAGAGAAACAATTTTCATATGGTTAGTTGCTCTTAATTCACGCGTAACCGGGCCAAAAATTCTTGTACCCACCGGCTCACCTGAATTATTCACAAGAACGGCTGCGTTTCTGTCAAAGCGGATGACACTTCCATCATTGCGACGAATTTCTTTTGCTGTGCGAACAATGACCGCATGCATAACGTCACCTTTTTTCACGCGACCGCGCGGAATTGCTTCCTTTACGCTTACCACGATTGTGTCACCAATCCCGGCGCTCATGCGTTTTGAGCCTCCGAGAACCTTGATGCACTGCACCCGTCGAGCACCCGAATTGTCGGCAACGTCCAGATTTGTTTGCATCTGTATCATTGTATTATTCCTTACCTAGCCTCAACTATTCCGTTATGACTTCCCAGCATTTCAGCTTGGAAATCGGACGACATTCCCGGATACGAACAGTATCACCTGTCTTGAACTGATTATCAGCATCATGAACGTGGTACTTCTTCGATTTACGAACGGTCTTTTTCATCACAGGGTCTGTCAGACGACGCTCAACCCGAACAACAACAGTTTTGTCGGTTTTATCGCTGACAACAGTTCCTTGTAGAATACGTTTTGGCATTTCTATCTAGTCCTCAATTAAACGACCCTACTCGGCCTGTTTTCCCTTAAGCTCGTTTTTAGCGGTCTGTACGCGGGCAATTTCCTTACGCACCTGACCGATACGTGCCATATTTTCAAGCTGGCCTGACGCTTTCTGGAAACGCAGATTGAACTGCTCTTTTTTCAGTTCCACCAAGCGGTCATCAAGCTGGTCGGTAGTCAAATCTCTGATTTCAGCAATCTTCATAAACCCAACTCCTAGTCTTGGTCGCCAACGCGTGAAACAACACGCGTTTGAACCGGAAGTTTAGCGGCAGCAAGTTTCAATGCCTCATGGGCAACATTTGCAGGCACACCGTCAACTTCAAACATAATCCGACCGGGCTTGACACGGCAGGCCCAATATTCAGGAGAACCCTTACCTTTACCCATACGTACTTCTGTCGGTTTCTTGGAAACCGGCACATCAGGAAAGATACGAATCCATACACGCCCTGCACGTTTCATATGACGCGTAATCACACGACGAGCAGCTTCAATCTGGCGCGATGTGACACGCTCAGGTGTCGTTGCTTTCAGACCAAAAGCCCCAAAATTAAGAGCCGTGCCACCCTTCGCATTACCTTTAATGCGGCCTTTATGGGCTTTACGGAATTTTGTACGTTTAGGTTGCAGCATTGTCCCTAACCTCTTGCCATTTCTCTGGATGAGTTGGCATTATCATCACTGCCTTGCTCACCGCGCTTGTCGCGTGCCATCGGATCATGTTCAACGATTTCACCTTTGAAAATCCAAACCTTGATACCGCAGACACCGTAAGCCGTATGCGCTGACCCGACACCATAATCAATATCTGCGCGGAGTGTATGCAATGGCACACGCCCCTCACGGTACCACTCAACACGCGCAATCTCAGCGCCGCCAAGACGACCGCCACAATTAATACGGATACCCTCAGCACCCAATCTGATGGCTGATTGAACGGCCCGCTTCATAGCACGACGGAAACCAACACGGCGTTCCAACTGTTGGGCAATCCCGTCAGCAACAAGCTGGGCGTCAATTTCAGGCTTTCTCACTTCAACAATATTCAGAAGCACTTCACTGTCAGTGATTTTTGCAATCCGTCCGCGTAGCTTCTCAATATCGGCACCCTTTTTCCCGATAATGACACCGGGACGCGCTGAATGAATAGTCACACGACATTTTTTGTGCGGGCGCTCAATGATGATTTTAGAAACGGCTGCCTGCTTAAGTTCCTTCAGAAGCATTTCACGGATTTTTAAATCTTCGTGAAGAAGTGAAGCATATTCACCTTTTCTGGCATACCAGCGGGAGTCCCATGTACGGTTAACACCGAGGCGCATACCAATCGGATTAATTTTCTGTCCCATTAGGCTTCTCCTCCGGCCTGAGTTTCTTCCATCTCACGAACAACAATTGTCAGCTGGCTGAAAGGCTTAATAATACGTGCGGCGCGCCCTTTAGCTCTTGGGCGGAACCGCTTCATGACAAGGTTTTTACCCACATAAGCTTCTGCGACAAACAGATTATCAACATCCAAATCATGGTTGTTTTCTGCGTTCGCTATCGCGCTTTCGAGAACTTTTTTAACCTCATCTGAAACACGTCTGCGTGAGAAAGTTAAATCAGCAACAGCTTTCTCAGCCTTTTTGCCTCTAATTAATTGCGCGACAAGATTAAGCTTTTGCGGACTGGTACGGATCATCCGGCCCACCGCTTTGGCTTCATTATCAGCAAGTTGTCTTGGTTTGGATGCCTTACCCATCTTACTTCCTCTTAGCCTTCTTATCGGCAGCATGGCCGTAATACGTACGAGTTGGCGCAAATTCACCGAATTTATGTCCAACCATTTCTTCTGTTACGAGAACAGGAATATGTTTTTGACCGTTATGTACACCAAAATTCAACCCGACAAATTGCGGGAGAATGGTTGACCGACGGCTCCAAGTCTTGATGACGTCGTTTCTACCGGACTCACGAACGGCTTCCGCTTTTTTAAGCAGATAACCATCGACAAACGGGCCTTTCCAAACTGAACGTGTCATGATTTATTCCTAACGCTTTTTCTTCATATGACGGCTGCGCAAAATATATTTGTCCGAGGATTTATTCGAACGTGTGCGCTTACCTTTAGTTGATTTACCCCACGGGGTCACAGGGTGACGTCCGCCAGATGTTTTACCTTCACCACCACCATGCGGGTGATCTACCGGGTTCATGGCTACACCACGCACGCTCGGTCTTTTACCCATCCAGCGGTTACGGCCCGCTTTAGCAAGCTTGATATTGCCTTGATCCGGGTTTGAAACGGCGCCGATTGTCGCCATACAATCACCATTAATAAGGCGTTGTTCACCTGAACCCAAACGAATAATTGCGTAGGTTTGATCGCGACCAACAATCTGAGCGAATGCACCAGCAGAACGGGCAATCTGACCACCCTTACCCGGCTTCATCTCAATATTGTGAATAATAGAACCGATTGGAACGGAACGAAGTGGCATTGCACAACCAGGCTTGACATCAACCTTTTCGCCCGCAATGACCTTATCACCAACACCAAGACGCTGAGGCGCAATAATATAAGCCAGTTCACCATCTTCATATTTGATCAGCGCAATAAAGGCCGTTCTGTTTGGGTCATATTCCAGACGCTCAACAGTCGCAGCCATATCCCATTTACGGCGCTTAAAGTCGACAATTCTGTAACTACGTTTATGACCACCACCACGACGACGCGCTGTAATGCGGCCGGCATTATTACGCCCACCGGATTTGGTCAAACCCTCGGTCAATGTTTTAACCGGCTTGCCCTTATGTAGCGCAGAGCGATCAACAAGAATCAGACCGCGTTGTCCGGGAGTCGTTGGATTATATTTTTTTAATGCCATAGCTTTATAACCTTTTCATGATGTCCGGCTTAGAGACCGGTCGTAACATCAATCGAATGCCCTTCTTCAAGCGTTACAATCGCGCGTTTACGATCGCCTTGCTTTCCCAAAATTCCACGGAAACGTTTAATCTTACCTTTACGGTTAAACGTATTAACGGCCTTAACTTTTACATCGAACAGCGCTTCAACAGCTTCCTTAATGGAAGGTTTATCTGCATCGGATGATACATTGAATACAACTTGGTTATGCTCGGAAGCCATTGTTGCTTTCTCTGTGATAACCGGATCGCGTAGAATGTCATAATGACGGGGCGTAGCTTTTACTTTGCTCATTTGAAACGCTCCTCAAGGCTTTCAATTGCAGCCTTTGTTAAAACCAAATGATCGCGGCGCAGAATGTCATAAACATTAATGCCCTGAACCGGCAGCACATCGATTTTCTCGATATTACGAGCGGCACGCGCGAAGTTTTCATTCACATCGCTACCATCAATAATTAAGGCCGAAGTAATACCTAACTTAGTCAGCTGATTACGCAGGACAGAAGTTTTACCGTCTTTGGACTCAGCCTTGTCGAGAACAATAAGTTGTGCTGCTTGAACTTTGCTGGATAGAGCAGTTTTCAGCGCAAGTGTACGGACTTTCTTTGGCAGTTTCGTCGCGTGACTTCTGACAACAGGACCATGCGCACGACCACCACCAACAAAAATATTGGATTTACGGTTACCGTGACGCGCGCCACCGCCGCCTTTCTGACGACCGAATTTTTTGGTTGTACCGACAATTTCACTACGGTTTTTGGTTTTATGTGTACCTGCCTGACGGCTGGCAAGCTGGTAATTAACCATGCGGTGCAATAAATCAGCACGCAATTCAAGACCATAGACACTTTCGTTAAGATCAACTGAACCAGATTTAGTGGCTTCAAGTGTTGTTACATCCGTTTTCATCACTCGGCCTCCTTATCTTCTTCTGCCGGCGCTTCTTCAGAAACAGTTTCTTCAGCAGATGCCTCATCAACCACACCTTCTTCTGCCGGCGCTTCTTCAGTAACCACTTCTTCAGCTACAGCTTCCTCTGCCGGAACTTCATCAGCGGGAACTTCATCAACAGGTGTTTCTTGTGCAGGCGAACTCAGCTCGACAATAGCTGCAGGCATAGGCACACCTTCCGGAAGAGGACGCTTAACAGCATCCCGTAAAAGCACCCATCCTCCCTTAGAACCGGGAACGGCACCTTTAACCATGATAAGACCACGCATGACGTCAGTTTTTACAACAGTCAAATTTTGTGTGGTAATGCGCGTGTCACCCATGTGCCCGGCCATTTTCTTGCCTTTAAACACCTTACCCGGATCTTGACACTGACCTGTAGAACCATGGCTACGGTGGGAGATAGACACACCGTGAGACGCTCGTAAGCCCCCAAAATTATGGCGTTTCATGGCGCCTGCAAAACCTTTACCAATGCTTACACCGGTTGCATCAATTTTCTGGCCTTCCAGAAAATGATTGGCAGCCAACTCAGCGCCGATATCAATAAGATTATCTGCCGTAACCCGAAACTCTGCGAGCTTCCGCTTAGGCTCAACTTTAGCTTTAGCAAAATGCCCACGCATAGCATTGGTTGTCCGCTTCACTTTCCTGAAACCAGAACCAAGCTGAACAGCATTATAACCGTCTTTATCTTCCGTGCGTTGGGCAACAACCTGACAATTATCAAGCTTCAACACCGTGACTGGCACATGTTGACCGTCTTCAGTAAACAGACGGGTCATTCCAACTTTCTGCACGATCACTCCGGACCGCATGGCTACTCTCCTTCGCTCACTTTAGAGCTTAATTTGAACGTCTACACCAGCCGGAAGATCCAGCTTCATTAATGCGTCGACTGTTTGGGGTGTTGGATCAACAATATCCAACATGCGTTTATGGGTACGAATTTCGAATTGCTCACGACTTTTCTTGTCAATGTGCGGCCCGCGCAAAACAGTATATTTTTCAATATGTGTCGGCAAAGGAATGGGACCGCGTACATCGGCACCTGTCCTTTTGGCTGTATTCAAAATCTCGAGTGCGGAATTATCCAACACACGATGATCAAAAGCTTTCAGCCTAATACGGATATTTTGGTTTTGTACCATTTCCCAATCCTAACCTTACCTAGAAGTCCTACTCGATGATTGATGAGACGACGCCTGCGCCGACTGTTCTACCGCCTTCGCGGATCGCAAAGCGCAGCTTCTCTTCCATCGCAATCGGAACAATCAGCTCAACTTCCATCTCAACATTATCGCCGGGCATAACCATCTCAGTGCCGCTCGGCAACTGACATACACCCGTAACATCCGTCGTACGGAAGTAAAACTGAGGACGATAATTCGTGAAGAATGGTGTATGACGACCACCCTCCTCTTTCGTCAAAATATAAGCCTCAGCCATGAACTTCGTGTGCGGCTTAATCGTGCTGGGATGACAAAGAACCTGACCACGTTCAACTTCCTCACGCTTCGTACCACGAAGAAGAACACCAACATTATCCCCGGCCTCTCCCTGATCAAGTATCTTGCGGAACATCTCAACACCGGTACAAGTCGTCGTCTGGGTCTCCTTGATACCAACAATCTCAATCTCTTCACCATTCTTCACAACACCGCGCTCAACACGACCCGTAACAACCGTACCGCGACCGGAAATCGAGAAAACATCCTCAATCGGCATCAAAAACGCCTTGTCCTTAGGACGGTCAGGCTGGGGAATGTAAGCATCAACCTCAGCCATAAGAGACATAATCGCTTCCTTGCCAATCGTGTCGTCACGCCCCTCAAGCGCAGCAAGCGCAGAACCCTTAACAATCGGAATGTCGTCACCAGGAAACTCATAAGATGAAAGAAGTTCACGAACTTCCATCTCAACAAGCTCAAGAAGCTCTTCATCATCAACCTGGTCAACCTTGTTCAAAAAAACAACAAGTGCAGGAACACCAACCTGACGCGCAAGAAGAATATGCTCGCGTGTCTGTGGCATAGGACCGTCAGCAGCATTGACAACCAAAATCGCGCCATCCATCTGAGCCGCGCCGGTAATCATGTTCTTCACATAATCAGCGTGACCGGGGCAATCAACGTGAGCATAGTGACGGCCTTCCGTCTCATACTCAACGTGAGCCGTGGAAATCGTAATGCCGCGCTCCTTCTCCTCAGGCGCTTTGTCAATATCTGCATAATCAGAAAACTCAGCTCCCCCATGCTCAGACAAAACCTTCGTAATCGCAGCTGTCAACGTCGTCTTACCATGGTCAACGTGACCAATCGTGCCAATGTTAACGTGCGGCTTCGTGCGCTCAAACTTCTCTTTCGACATGTCTCCACATCCTTGTCTTATTGGGCTTATTTCAAATGCCCGGTTAAATTTCACTCCAGTCTAATGACACCAGTCAAAAGACTAAA
>CENJ01172840.1_pt1 | contig 29701 bp, 30 predicted proteins | sample 356161 | NCBI WGS metagenome assembly CENJ01 (sample SAMEA2619531, study PRJEB7988) | marine metagenome | biome: marine biome (ENVO:00000447); feature: surface water layer (ENVO:00002042); material: "saline water (ENVO:00002010), including plankton (ENVO:xxxxxxxx)" | depth 5 m | reverse complement strand
GCGGTAACTAAAAAAACTGCTACAAAAAAAGCGGTAACTAAAAAAACAACCTTAAAAAAAGAGTCAATTAAAGATTCTAAGGAATCTTAGTTTTATAAGATTAATATATAAATCAAATTTTAGTGAGATGAAAAAATGAGTAATATAAGTGCAAAGATGGTGAAGGAGTTAAGAGATAGGACGGGCGCTGGGATGATGGAGTGCAAAAAAGCACTTACAAATTCCTCTGGAGACATGGAAAAAGCTGTTGAAGAGATGAGAAAAGCTGGGCAGGCTAAAGCTGATAAGAAATCCTCTAGAGTAGCTGCAGAAGGTGTAATTTCTCTATCAATTAGCGAAGATAATAAGTTTGCAAATATAATCGAAATAAATTGCGAAACGGATTTTGTAGCTAAGGACGAGAGTTTCTTAGAATTTGTTAAAAAAATATCAGATATTTCATTGCAAAATTTTGATGGTAATATTGAAAATCTTTTAAATTCACAACACCAATCTGGAAAAACAGTTGAAGAAGTAAGATTAGAATTAGTAAGTAAAGTTGGAGAAAATGTAAAAATAAGAAGAATTCAAGCGATTGATGCTAATAATTCTTATATCGGGAATTATATGCATGGAACAAAAATTGGTGTTGTCGTTTTATTAAAAAATGAAAATACTGAGTTGGCAAAAGATATATGTATGCATATTGCTGCAATGAAGCCAATAGCTTTAAATGCTAGCGACATATCTCAAAAAGATTTAAATAAAGAAAGAGAAATATTTTTAGCACAGGCAAAAGAGAGTGGTAAGCCAGAAGATATTATTCAAAAAATGGTTGATGGAAAAATAAAGAAGTATATTTCTGAAGTTACACTAATTGATCAAAAATTTGTAAAAGACAATGAAGTTACTGTTGGAAAACTTTTAGAAAAAAATAATAACGAAATTTTATCTTTTTATAGACTTGAAGTTGGAGAGGGAGTTGAGAAAAAAGACGAGAATTTTGCCGACGAGGTTATGGCTCAAATAAAAAAATAGTTTTTTATGAAACGATATTTATTAAAATTAAGCGGTGAAGCACTTATTGGTAAATATAATTATGGTATTGATCCTGATATTGTAAATGATATTTCCGCAAATATTGTTGAGGTCAATAAAACTAAAAATCAACTAGCAGTCGTTGTTGGAGGTGGAAATATATTTCGAGGGGCTGGTCTAGCTGAAGCAGGTTTAGACAGAGTTACTGGGGATAATATTGGGATGCTTGCAACAGTAATTAACTCATTAGCCTTACAAGATGCAATAGAAAAACTTGGTACGCAATGTCGAGTTATGTCGGCTGTAAGAATTAATCAAATATCTGAAGATTACATTAGAAGAAGAGCTATAAGACATTTAGAAAAAGGAAGAATTGTCATTTTTGCTGCTGGAACAGGAAATCCTTTTTTTACTACTGATACAGCCGCCAGTTTGAGAGCCATAGAAATAAATGCTGACATGGTTTTAAAGGCAACAAAAGTTGACGGTGTGTATGATAAGGATCCAGAAAAAGATAAATCTGCTAAGTTATATAAGAAATTATCTTATAATCAAGTTTTGCACGATGAATTAAAAGTTATGGATACAACTGCAGTTGTATTATGCAAAGAAAACAATATCCCTTTAAGAGTTTTTAATATGTTGAAAAAAGGTGCATTAATGAGCATTATTAATGGTGAGGAAGCGGGTACGATAATAAAATAAATTATGTTAGATAATATAAGAAAAGAATCAGAGCAGAAAATGATAAAGTCTGTAGAGTCTCTAAAAACTAATTTAGCAAAAATTAGAACAGGAAGAGCTCATCCATCAATACTAGACGGCATAAAAGTAGATTATTATGGAAATGAAACTCCATTGTCTCAGGTCTCAAGCATTAAAGTAGAGGATGCAAGAACTCTTTTATTAGTTGTATGGGAAAAAGATATGGTTAGTAAAGTAGAAAAAGCTATTTTGAATTCTGATTTAGGTCTTAATCCTGCTGTAGCTGGAACAAATTTAAGAATTCCAATGCCTCCATTAACAGAAGAAAGAAGAATGGATTTTATAAAACTTGTAAAAAATGAGGTCGAACAAACTAAAGTTGCTATAAGAAATATAAGAAGAGATGCAAATACAAAAGCAAAAGAATTAGTAAAGAACAAGGAAATTTCTGAAGATGATGAAAAAAATAATAATGACTTCATGCAAAAATTGACTGACCAACATATTGGACACATTGACCACATTTTAAAAGATAAAGAAACAGATTTAATGCAACTATAATATTATGAAATCGTCAAAAAAAAAACTTAATCATATTGCAATAATAATGGATGGAAATAGAACTTGGTCAAAAAAAAATAGCTTAAGTATTAAGGAAGGTCACAAAGCTGGAGTTAAAACTGCTAAAAAAGTAGTCCAATACACTATAGAAAAAGGTATAAAAAATATTACGATATTCGCTCTTAGTAATGAAAATTTAACACGTTCAAAATTAGAATTAAAAAATTTATTTGAAATTTTTTTTTATTCTTTTGGAGAAGAAAAAAATTTTTTGTATGAAAATAAAATAAGAGTTAAATTTATAGGTGATTTGAATAAGCTTCCAAAAAAACTTAGAGAAAATGCAGGATTCTTAGAAAGTAGTACTAAAAAAAATAAAAATCTAAACTTATTTATTGCTTTAAACTATGGTGGAAAACAAGATATTAAACAAGCGGTACTTAAAGCGTCAAAAGAAAAAAATGCTAAGGGAAATTTCGAAAAGTTTATGTATTCAAAGGATCTTCCAGAGGTCGATTTACTCATTCGAACCGGAGGATTTAAGAGGTTAAGCAATTTTATAATCTGGCAGATTTCTTATGCTGAACTTTATTTTACTGATATACTTTGGCCAAATTTTAATAAACTTAGCTTTTTTAAAGCAATTGATTGGTTTGATTCGGTAGATAGAAAATTTGGTAAATCGTAAAAATATGCTTAGTAATCTTCAAAAGAGAGTTATTACTGCCTTTTTAATATACCCAACTATTATTTTTATTATATTGTACTCTAATGAAGTAATAATCAGATTATTTTTAAATTTAATAATTTTTATTGCATCTTTTGAAGTTTCAAAAATGTGTTTTTATCAAAGATTGCAGACAACAGATAATCGTAAACACTATTATTTCATTGCTTCAATATTCGTTTCAATATTTATTTCAAATATTTTGATAAAAAATAATATTTGGCAAATTTTAATTATTCCTGCTTTTATTATGTGGTTACTAATTCCGCTTTATTTTATCAAATTACAAAAGATAAATTACATTAATAATTTTAATATATTTTATTTTTTAACTTTTTTACTATTCGTTAGTTCTTTTTATTGTTCACTTTATACATTATATTTATATTCCTCAAAAGCCTTAATATATCTTATAACTATCGTTTCAATTGGTGACATCGCTGCATACTTTGTCGGTAGGAAATATGGAAAGTTACCTTTTTTTAATAATATTAGTCCTAATAAAACATTAGAAGGCTTTCTAGGCTCTTTATTTGTTTGTTTGTTAGCTTCATTAATTTTTTGTTTATTTGAAAATTATGATCTTATTTTCACATTAAAAATTCTAGTTATTACTTTTTTTGTCATATCAATATCTGCTTTTGGTGACTTATCTGTTAGTTTAATTAAAAGATACTCTGGAAAAAAAGATACTGGGAATATCCTACCTGGGCATGGTGGAATTTTGGATAGATTAGATAGTTTAATATCTGCTGCGCCAATTTTCTTAATATTTAGTTATTTTTTATCTGCTATAATTAAGTAATGAAAAAAAATGTAATTATTTTGGGATCTACTGGAAGTATAGGTATAAATACTTTAGAGGTAGTATCTAATAATTTAGATAAATTTAATATTTTTGCCTTAACCGCAAATTCTTCTATAGAAAATTTGTCAATTCAGTGTCAAAAATTTAATCCGGCATATGTCCATGTTAATAAAGAAGAGGATGCAAAGAAATTGTCTTTGATTCTTAATAATTTTCGTGTCAAAAGTAAAATACTCTTTGGAAGAGAGGCACTAAATGATCTAGTGTCCACATCAGAAGTTGATACAGTCGTCTGTGCTATCTCAGGTTCAGCTGGACTTGAATCCTCTCTTCATGCTGTAAAGTCTGGAAAAAGAATTTTATTAGCAAATAAAGAATCTTTGGTGATGTGCGGGAAACTCTTCATGGATTTAGCAAAAAAAAATAAAGCTACAGTTTTACCTGTTGATAGTGAGCATAATGCATTGCACCAGTGTTTCTCTTTAAACAATAAAAAATTTATTAAAAATATTATATTAACAGCCTCTGGCGGTCCATTTTTAAATACTAACTTGGATGAGTTTGACAATATAACAATAGATCAAGCATTAGATCATCCAACTTGGAATATGGGGAAAAAAATATCTATCGATTCAGCAACAATGATGAATAAAGGCCTTGAAATAATTGAGGCAATGTATTTATTTGAACTCGAGTTAAACCAAGTTGAAGTAGTTATTCATCCTCAAAGCCTGATTCACTCTATGGTTTGCTATACTGATGGATCAATAATATCTCAAGCAAGTATGAATGATATGAAAATTCCTATTTCATATTGTTTAGGTTGGCCGGAAAGAATTGAATCTTCTGTAGATTTAATAGATTTAACTAAGACTCAGCCATTAACTTTTGAAAAAGTTTCAAAAGAAAGATTTCCATGTTTTTATCTAGCAAAAGAAGTTGCATCTATTGGAGAATCTGTAACAACAGCAATGAACGCTGCAAATGAAATAGCAGTGGAAGGCTTTCTTGAAAAAAGTATTAAATTTAATGATATATATAAGATAATATATGAAACTATAGAAAAGCATAATAAAATAAAAATCTCTACAATTGATGAAGTTATTGAAATTGATAAGGAAGCTCGAATTAAAGCAATGCAAATTTTAAATAATTATAAAAAATTATGAGTTTAATTTACACAATATTAATTTTTGTTTTAACAATAAGTATTATTGTTACATTCCATGAGTATGGTCATTACCTAGCAGCAAGACTTTGTGGTGTAAAAGTACTTGAATTTTCTGTTGGCTTTGGAAATAAATTATTTGGAAAAAAATTAGGTAGAGATAAAACAGAATATAAAATTTGTGCTCTTCCTTTAGGTGGATATGTAAAAATGCTTGATGAAAGAGAAGGCAATGTAAGTGAATCAGAAAAAAACAGAGCTTTTAATAATCAGAGTTTATTAAAAAGATTTTTTATAGTTTTTTCCGGACCTTTATTTAATTTTATTTTAGCAATATTTTTTTATTTTTTAATTTTTGCTAGTGGATATGATGGTTTCCAGCCAAACGTTGGTGTAGTCAAGGCTAATAGCACAGCAGAGAGTATTGGCATGAACCCCGGTGATATTATTTACTCTGTAAATAATAAAAGAGTAAAAACATGGTCAGATGTTACTTTGCAATCTGTAAAATCATCTGCTGAAGAAAATGATATTATCTTTGAAGTTTTACGAGAAGGAAATTTAATAAAACTTGCAAATATAAATTATAAAAATATATCATTAGATCAAAGTAATATTCTTGACAGTCTTGGAATATTAAACTTCATTAGTAAAACATCAAAAATAGGCTTTGTAGAGGATGGATCTCCTGCCTTTAATTCTGGATTAAAAAGACATGATAAAGTTATTTCAATAAATAATATTAAAGTTAACAATTGGAATGAAATAGTTAATATTATAAAAAATAATCCAAAAAAGATTTTAAATTTATATATTTTAAGTGAGGGAAAATATAAGAACGTTAAAGTTACACCAGAAATTATTAAAAAGAATAATATTCAATTCGGCAGACTTGGAATTAGTCCTTTTGTGGACGACAATGATATTCTGCAAAATAAAATTAACGTAAAATATGGTTTTTTTGAAAGTATAAAATTATCTATTGTTAAAACCTATGACTTTACATTATTAACATTAAATTTCATTGTAAAGTTGATTAAAGGTGAGGTTTCCTCAAAAAGTATATCTGGACCGGTTGGTATAGCGGGTTATGCAGCTGATTCATTTAAAAGTGGTTACACAAGTTTTCTTGGTCTTCTAGCCATGTTGAGTATCAGTATAGGAATATTGAATTTATTACCAATTCCTATGTTAGATGGCGGACATTTAATGTATTATTTAGTTGAGTTCATAATTAGAAGGCCTATACCAGAAAGAGTTCAACTAGTATTTCAGCAAGTAGGTATAACTTTTTTAATATTTCTTTCTTTTTTTGCTCTTTATAATGATCTCTTAAGAATTATGTTATGAAATTATATAAAAAAATATTTATAGTTTTATTGCTTTTTGGTCTTTTTCAAAATTCATATTCAAATGAAAGGTTTGTTATTGATGACATAATTTTAAAAGGATTACAAAGAGTAGATAGTGGTTCTATTTACTCCAGCCTACCTTTTGAAGTCGGAGATGTCTTTGATACATCAATGACTCCTTCTGTAATAAAAACCTTATTTAAATCAAAATTTTTCGACGATATTGTTATTGAAAGAATTGGAAATGCATTAGTTATAACTTTTGATGAAAGGCCGACGATAGTTGATATTGATTTTGAAGGGTTTGAAGGAATTGAAGATGAGCAGTTAGAAAAAATTTTAGATGCTGCAAATATTGTTTCAGGAAGAATTTATGACAGTTCAGTTTTGGATAGAATTAAGTCAGAACTAAGAGAGCAGAGTTTTGCTCGTGGCATGTACAGTGTAGATATTAAGATTGAAGAGACCATGCTAAAAGATAATAGAATTTATTTGAAAGTTTTAGTAAACGAAGGTGTTAGAGCAAAAATTAAACAAATAAAAATTGTTGGAAATAAAAAATATTCCGATACCCGTTTGAAAAAGAATTTTCAAACAGCGTTACCAATTTGGTATATGTTTTGGTCAGATAGCGGTGTTTATTCTTCACCAATGTTGAAAGCAGATCTTGATAGATTAATGAGTTTTTATCAAGATAAGGGCTTCATGGATTTTGCAATTGAATCAACCCAAGTCACACTAAGCAAAAGTAAAAAAGAGGTGTATATAACTATAAACATAGTTGAAGGTGAGCAATATGTAATAAATAAAATAAATGTTGCAGGTAAATTAATTATTTCAATAAATGAAATTGTTGATGCAATAGAAATAACAACAGGTGAGTATATCTCTAGAGCGAATATCATAAAATCTGCCGATAATATTAGATCTCGTTTAAGTGAAGAAGGTTATGCCTTTTCAAAAGTTAATCCAGTCCCAAAAAAAGTAGAAGGACAAGAAGGCGAAGTTGATGTGAGTTTTTATATTGACCCTGGTAACAGAACCTATGTCAGAAGGATTAATATTACAGGAAACATTTCTACTCAAGACGAGGTTTATCGAAGAGAAATTAGGCAAATGGAAGGAGGATGGTATTCTGCAAATGCTATTAAAATTTCAAAAAGTAGAATAAAAAGATTAAATTATGTTGAGGGTGTAGAAATTGAAGAAGTTAGAGTACCTGGTTCTGTTAACAAACTTGACTTAAATGTAAAAATTGAAGAAAAGTTAGCTGGAAATTTTAATATTGGTGCTGGTCTAGGAGGATCAGGCGTAGGTTTTAGTTTAAGCGCTGGTGTTGAGCAGGATAATTTTTTAGGATCAGGTAATAAAGTATCTTTTAGCTTAAACACCGCAAAAACCAGCAAAACATATGCATTTAATTTTTATAATCCATATCATAACATGGATAATGTAAGTAGAAGTTTTGGTTTTAACATTCAAACTACTAAAACAGATAATACAGATACCGTTTCAGACTATGAGGCTGACAAAATTACTCTAGAATATAGCTACGGTCTCCCTATGACAGAAAATAATAGATTTAATTTATCTTTAAGATATTTAAATTGGGATGTTGAAACAACTACAAATAGCCCAACAGAAATTGTAAACTTCGTTAATGACAATGGTAATGAATTTGATAATTTTTCTTTTAAAATAAGTTACGCTATTGATACAAGAGATCGTGCACGATTTACTAGATCTGGATTTAAAACTAGCCTTAGTACAGAAGTTTTTGTTCCAGGAAGTGATTTGGAATATTACAAAGTCCAATTTAAAACAGACTCGTATTTCGATATTAACCAAAAAAAAGATATAGTGTTAAGATTAAAAGGGCAAACTAGTTATGGACAAGGTTATGGCGGAACAAGCGGTTTACCATTCTATGATAAATTTAAAGCTGGCGGACCAAAATCTGTAAGAGGTTATGAAAAAAATAGTTTGTCTCCTTATGATTCTGCAAACAAACCTTTAGGTGGAGATTTTATGGTGGCTGGGACTGCTGAGATAATATTCAAGCCACCCGTAGACGTTAAAAATCTTAAGACAGCCTTTTTTGCAGATTTTGGAAGAGCATATAAGGACTATGATTCATTTGAATTTGGAGATTTAAAGGGTTCTGTAGGGTTATCCGTAAGCTGGTTATCTCCATTTGGAGGAATAAGTGTAAGTATTAGTACTCCATTAAATAGTGAGGCTGGAGATAAAACTGAAGGCTTTCAGTTTAACCTAGGAACTAGTTAGTTTATAATAATTAAAAGAATAAATTCTAAAGAGGTGATGGTAATGAAAAATTTTAAAAAAATATTAATTGTTCTAGCTACAGTTCTTACTCTCAATAATGTATATGCCGCTGATTATAAAATAGGATACGTAGATATTGCTAAAATTTTAAATGAATCACCAGCAGCTAAAGCAGCGCAAAAAAAATTAGAGCAAGAATTCACTCCAAGAAATAAACAGTTAGAAAGCAAAGCAAAAAAAATTAAAAATCAAAAAGAAAAGCTTCAAAAGGAATCTGAAATAATGTCAAAAGATCAAATTGAATCTTTGAAAAGAAAAATTATGAAGTCAGAGAGAGATTTACAAAGAGATGCAAATGAAGCTCAGGAAGATTTTAAACTTAGAAGAAGAGATGAGCTTGGTAAAATCGAAAATAAATTAAAAGAAGTAATTTTAGCTATTGCCGAAAGTGGTAAGTATGATTTAATATTAACTAATGCTGATGTAACTTATGCAAGTGATAAAACAGGTATTAATATAACTGATAAAGTATTAAAGAAATTTAATTCTAAATAACATTTTGTGAATTATTCTGTAAAAAATATATCAAAAACATTTAATGCTAGATTTATTGGAGATGCTGATTATCTCATTAATCAAGTTTCTAGTTTAGAAAATGCTACTGAAGAAAGTATCGTTTTTTTTTCAAATAAAAAATATTTAGAATTATTAAATAAAACGAAATCAAAAGTAGTTATAACGACTGAAGAATTATCTGAATTTTGTAACCATAATATAATAATCAGCAAAAATCCATATTCTCTTTTCGCAAAAATATCGCAGCTTTTAAATAAAGATACGAATAGAAATTATTATATTCATAAATCTGTAATTAGTTTTTCAAATAATCTGAGTGAGAAAATAACAATTGATCCAAATGTGGTAATTGGAAAAAATGTCAGTATAGGAGAGGGTTCTTTTATAGGTTCAAACTGTAGTATTGGTGATAATGTAAAAATATCAGAAGGAGCTTATATATTTCCTAATGTTACAATATATAAGAACGTAACGATTGGTAAAAGTGTAAGAATTCACTCGGGAACTGTAATTGGTTCCGACGGTTTTGGTTACGCACATGAAAATAATACTTGGATTAAAATACCCCAAATAGGTGGTGTAGAAATTGGTGATAACGTTGAGATTGGTTCTAATACCTCGATTGACAGAGGGGCATTAGACAAGACAATAATAGGTAATGGCGTTAAAATAGATAATCAAATACAGATTGCACATAATGTCCAAATCGGGGAAAATACTGCAATTGCTGGCTGTGTCGGAATAGCCGGAAGTGCAAAAATAGGAAAGAACTGTACAATAGGCGGTGGCGCAGGAATACAAGGGCATATTGAAATTTGTGATAATGCACATATTACAGGCATGTCTAAAGTCTCTTCTGATATAAAAAAACCAGGAGTATATTCTTCAGGAACACCATTAATGCTCAATAAAGAATGGTTAAAAAATGCTGCAAGATTTAAAAAACTTAATGAATTATTTATTAAAAATATAAAGAAAAATTAAAATAATGGGGTTTAAAAATTGAAAAATAATGGTGATATCTTAGAAATAACTAATCTACTTCCACATAGATATCCATTTCTATTAGTAGATAAAATTGTAGAATTCGAAGAAAGTAAATCTATCTTAGCTATTAAAAATGTAAGTTTCAATGAGCCTTTTTTTAATGGACATTTTCCTGGTTACCCAGTTATGCCAGGTGTCTTAATATTAGAAGCATTGGCTCAGGCATCTGGTCTTTTGGTTTTTAAAACTCCAAGCTTATGCCCGCCTAATGAGAGTTTATATTTATTTGTTGGCATTGATAAAGCAAGATTTAAGAAACCTGTTATTCCTGGAGACCAGCTAAAACTCAAAGTTGAAATGAAAAAAAGTAGGCAAGGATTTGCAGTTTTTGATGCTTTAGCTACTGTTGAAGATGAAGTCGCAGCCTCAGCTGAGTTAATGTGCGGTTTTAAAGAATTGCCAATAAAATTATAGGTTTATATTTTGCCAAATATTCATCCAACAGCAATAATTGACTCAACTTCAGATCTTGATTCTTCTGTTGAAGTCGGTGCATATTCAGTAATTGGAAAAAATGTGTGTATTGATAAAAATACTGTTATCGGCCCACATGTTGTAATCTCGAGTGATTGTGAGATTGGACAAAATAATAATATATATCAGTTTGCATCGATATCAGAAATACCTCAAGACAAAAAGTATAAAGGAGAAGACTGCAAGTTAATTATTGGATCCGGAAACACTATAAGGGAATATTGCACCATTAATAGAGGAACAAAAGCAGGCGGTGAATCTATAACAAAAGTTGGAGACGATAATTGGATTATGGCATATGTGCACATTGCCCATGATTGTGTTATAGGAAATAGTAACGTTATGTCAAATGCAACATCATTAGCAGGGCATGTAATTATGGGGAGCAATATAGTTTTAGCAGGATATGTTTTGGTCCATCAGTTCTGTAAGATAGGGGATTATTCATTTGCAGGTATGGGAGCTGCATTAAATCAAGATCTCCCCCCATATTTGTTGGCGACAGGAAGTTTTGCTAAAACACATGGCTTAAATAGAGAAGGTTTAAGAAGAAATAACTTTGATCAAAAAAAAATTAACGCTTTACATAAAGCATACAAATTGATTTTTAGATCAAGTAATAATCCAACCAATATAAAAGAACTAGAAAATTTATGTAAAGAGCATACAGAAGTATTAAACTTATTAAATTTTGTCGAACAAAGTGATAGGGGTGTAATTCAATCTGCAAAACAAGAATAATATTTAAAGTGATTCTTTAATAACTTTTTTCATTTCGATTTTAGAATCACTATCTTTTAAAATTTTTTCTATTGAACTAATTCCTTTTTTTAAACTTTCTCTATATTTATCATCATCAATCATCCTTATAACTTCTTTCTCAATATTTTCTGATGATGCATCAGATTGAATAAATTCTTGAACAACCTTTTTGCCTAATACAATATTTATTAAAGATATAAATTCTGTTTTTACTAAGAACTTTATTAAAAAATATGTTGCACTTGAAAGTTTATAAAATACACATAGCGGGACCTTTTTTAAGGCTATTTGTAATGTTATTGTTCCTGATGCTGCAACAGCAACCTTACACATATCAATGGTTTCATATATATTTTCATTACTTATGATTGAAACATAATTTTTATTAGCAAAATATTTTTCATAAATGCTTTTATTAATATTCTCTGATCTTGAAATTAAAAATTTATGCTCTTTATTTTTGTTATACATACTTTTAATAACATTGTTGATAATAGGAAGATGTTTCTTTACTTCAGTTAATCTACTTCCAGGGAAAAAACCAATAAAGTCTTTTTTGTTGGTATAATTTTTTTGATATAAATTATCTTGAATAAGAGGATGTCCAACATAAAAAGAATTGATACCAGCATTTTCATAAAATTTCTTCTCAAATGGAAATATTACTGCCATAGTATCTATGTATTTCTTTATGTTTTTTATTCGTTTTTCTCTCCACGCCCAAACTTGCGGACTAATATAGAATAATACTTTTATACCATTTGATTTTGCATATTTTGCAAGTTTCATATTAAATTCTTGATAATCTATTAATATTAGAAGATCAGGATTTATATCTTTTATTGATTTCTTCATAAAATTTAAAGACTTTAGTAACTTTGGGTATATTTTCAAAATTTCAAAAAAACCTACTACAGCAAGACCAGAGGAGTTTAACAATAGCGCTGCTCCAGTTTTTTTCATTTTGTTAGACCCCATACCGTAAAATTTTATATTATCTTCTTTCGAAAAATCGTTAATAATTTTTGCGGCGTACATATCTCCGGATTCTTCCCCAGCAACTATTATAATTTTCTTTATATCCTTCTTCATATAATTTTTTTGATAACTTTACATACTCTTAATACATCTTCTTCTTCAAGATGGGGGTACATTGGTAAGGATAAACATGTTTTAGATAAATAATTAGAATTCTTACAAAGATTTATCTCACCATATATATCTGTGAAGGCTTTTTGTTTTTCCAGTGATATCGGGTAATATATTGCCGAGCCAATATTATTTTTTTCTAACTCGTCTTTAATTTTTTCTCTAATTTTTGAATTTATTGTATATTGGTGATAAACATGAAATCCGTACTCATTTTTTTTTGGCAGATTAATAATTTCTAAATTTTTTAACTCTTCATTATATATATCTGCTATTTTAACTCTCATAAGGTTAAACTTATCAATATACTGAAGCTTTATATTTAATATTGCAGCTTGTATCTCATCCAATCTACTATTAATACCAACTATATCATGGTGATATTTTTTTGAACTTCCATGGTTACACAATTTTTTAATATTAGAATATAATTCTTCAGAGTTGGTAGTTATCATACCTCCATCCCCGTAACAACCTAGATTTTTTGTTGGATAAAAGCTAAAACATCCAATATCTCCTATACTACCAACTCTTTGATAGTTAATTCCAGCGCCAAAACTCTGAGCGCAATCTTCAATAATTTTTATAGAATCATCGTTTAATTCTTTTTTAATATCAAAAATATCAACTGGATTTCCAAAAATATGTACCGGAAGTATAGCTTTTGTTTTATTGGAAATTTTTTCTAGGATTTTTTCTTTACTAATATTATACGTATCTAAGTCGATATCAGCAAATACAGGCTTCGCTCCAAGATAAATAATCGCTTCAATTGTAGATATAAATGTAAAAGGAGTTGTTATAACCTCATCTCCTTTTCTTATGCCAATAGAATTTAAAGCCAAATACAGTGCGTCGGTTCCGGAGTTGCAAGAGGCTGCATAATTTACACCGATATACTTTGCTATATTTTTTTCAATTTGTATTACATTTTCACCACCAATAAAGTTTTTTTTAAAAAAAACTTTTTTTAACTCTTTCTGAATTTCATTTTCTAAAAAATTATATTCTTTATTTAAATTAAATTGTGGTATCATTTTTTTATAAGGTTAGATATTTTTACAGCATATTTTAAAGCTTGAATTCCGTCAACAGCATTCACAATCGGATTTTTATTATTTTTTATACAATTGATGAAGCTTTTTATTTCGTCATCCAGGGAGTCATTTTTTATAATTTGCTCCTTTTCTCTTTTAATTTTTTTTATCCTACCTGAGTTTATTTTTTTATAGGAATCTAATTCGCATTTTTGAAAATCTAAAGAAAAATAAGAATTTTTTTGAAATACGCGAATTTTTCTTTCCAATTTTTCACTAATCCTGCTAGCAGAAAGATTGCATACACAATTATCCTTAAATGTTATTCTAGCATTAGCTATATCAGTCTTATTTGTTAAAACACTTGCGCCATTAGCATAGATACTTTTTATAGGTGACTTATTTAAAGCCATAATAATATCCAAATCATGAATCATTAGATCCATAATTACATCAACCTCAGTACCTCTCACCTTAAATGTTGATATCCGATTACATTCTATGAAGATAGGATTTTTTACTTTATTATTTAATTTAACGAAAGCTTTATTGAATCTTTCTAGATGGCCTACCTGCAAAATAATATTTTTTTCTTTACTTATTTTTTCAAGTTTTTTTGCTTCACTTAGATTGCTTGCGAAGGGTTTTTCAATAAGAACATGCTTATTATTTTTGATAAAGAAACTTGCGATTTTATAATGTAAGTTTGTTGGAACAACAATACTTACCGCATCAACTAAATTAATAATATCCTCATAATTTTCGTAAGGTGTAACATTGTTTTTTCTTGAAATTTCCTTACATCTTGTAATATTTGTATCTACTAAACCTATTAAATCTGCGTTTTTATTAGCTTTGTACTTTTGAGCATGGAATTCTCCAAGATACCCCACTCCAATTACGGCAACTTTTATTCTACTCATGATAAAATATATTTTTCTATGTAGATTACTGATGTATGATAATTAATTATTATTATATTCTAGTTTATGGAAAAAAAATATACAATTGTTGGCATAGATGAAGCAGGTAGAGGTCCACTTGCAGGTCCTGTTGTCGCTGCTTCCGTTTTAATTGATGAAAAATATCTACCATACGGAATTAATGACTCTAAAAAAACTAGTGAAAAGAATAGAGAGATTTTTTACACGGAAATTTTAGAAAAATCTTTAAAATATGGTATTGGTATTATCAATTCAGACATTATTGATAAAATTAATATTCATAAAGCGACATTACAGGCTATGAAAAAATCATATCAAGAAATTAATTGCGTAAATTGTAAGGTATATATTGATGGGATATTTAAGCCTGATATAAATGGAGACCTTTATTCTATTAAACACGGTGATAGATTAGTTCCCATAATAAGTGCAGCATCAATAATAGCAAAAGTAACAAGAGATAAAATAATGCTTAAAATTGACAAAGAATTTCCTATGTACGATTTCAAAAAACATAAGGGCTACCCAACAAAACATCATATAGAAATGATAAAAAAATATGGAATATGCAAATATCATAGAAGAACATTTAAACCAATAAAATATTTATGAAAAATAATTTTATACATCTTCATCTGCATAGTGAATACTCTATTTCAGACAGCTTGATTAGAGTAAATGACCTTATAAATAAGGTTTCTGATTTAGAAGTACCTTCGGTATCAATAACAGACCACAATAATATATTTTCTTTAGTAAAATTTTATAAATCTGCTATTAAAAAAGGAGTTAAACCAATAATAGGGATCGAAATTGATGTAAAAGATTCACAAAGCTCAAATGAGTGTTTCAGAGTTGTATTGTTATGTAAAAATATGATTGGCTTTAATAATCTTAGTAATCTAATTACAAATTCTTACGTCAATCTTGACGATGATAATAAATTTGTAGTTTTAAAAAGTGATCTTGCGAAAAAATCAGAAGGATTGATTGCATTGTCGGGAAGTATATATGGAGATCTGGCAAATTCTATAAAATCTGGAAAAAATGATTTAATAATTTCATCAATTAATTACTGGAAAAAAAATTTTCCCGATAGTTTTTACATAGAAATCACAAGAACTGGTAAAGATTTTGAGGACGAGTACATTTCTCATGCTACAGAGATCTCCCAGAAGTATAATATTCCTTTAGTTGCTTCTAATGATGTAAGATTCATTGACAAGAAAGATTATCAGGCCCATGAAGTTAGGGTGTGTATAAATAATGGAGCTTACTTAAAAGATGAAAAAAGAAAGTCAGAATATAATGATAACCAATATTTTAAATCAAGCCAAGAAATGGAGAATTTGTTTTCTGATATACCTTCTGCAATTGAAAATACTTTAGAAATTGCAAAAAGGTGTAATGTTCAATTAACTTTAGGTGATATTGCTATGCCAATTTTTCCTTTAGATGAAAATCAAGATGAAAATGAATATTTTAGATCACTTGTGACACAAAGTTTAAATAATAAATTAAGTAATAAAAATATTAAAAATAAAGAGCCTTATTTAAATAGAATTAAAATTGAATTAGACGTCATTATTAAAATGGGATACTCAGGATATTTCTTAATTGTTTCTGATTTTGTAACTTGGGCAAAACAAAATAATATTCCTGTAGGCCCAGGAAGAGGCTCTGGAGCTGGATCGCTAGTTGCTTATGTACTAAATATAACAAATATAGACCCTATAAAATATGATTTACTTTTTGAAAGATTTCTTAATCCTGAAAGAATTTCTCTACCAGATTTTGATATCGATTTTTGTATGGACAAGAGGGATAGTGTTATTGAGTACGTTGCAACAAAATATGGCAGAGATAAAGTAAGCCAAATAATTACTTATGGAACAATGGCAGCCAAAGCAGTTGTTCGTGACGTTGGTAGAGTTCTTCAATTTCCTTACCCATTCGTTGATCAAATTGCAAAACTTATACCTTTCGAAATTGGAATTACTTTGGAAAAAGCTCTAGAGGATAAAGAACTTAAGAAATTATATAATTCTGATGATGATGTAAAAGAAATCATTGACATGTCAATGATTCTTGAGGGCCTTCCAAGAAATGCTGGTACTCATGCAGGAGGAATAGTAATTTCACCAAGAAAACTTATAAACTATACCCCGTTATATAGAGATACGCATAATAGCTCGTTATTAACACAGTTAGATAAAGATGATGTTGAAGAAATAGGTTTAATTAAATTTGATTTTTTAGGTCTTAGAACTCTAACTGTTATTGAAAATACACTAAAAATTATAAATAAAAATAAAAATTTAGATGAACAGTTTATATTAGATGATATTTCTCTTGATGATAATAAAACTTTTAATTTGCTCAGAGAGCAAAAAACTAATGGGGTGTTTCAATTAGAATCAAGAGGATTAAAAGATATTATCAAAAGACTGAAGCCTGATAAATTTGATGATCTGGTAGCTCTGGTTGCTCTATATAGGCCCGGCCCTCTTCAATCTGGAATGGTTGATGATTTTATAGATAGGAAGAATGGCGCAAATGTTCATTATCTTCATCCACTTATAGAAGATGTTCTGAGACCAACTTACGGTGTAATACTTTATCAAGAGCAAGTAATGAAAATAGCACAAGTATTAGCAGGTTACAGTTTAGGAGCAGCCGATATATTAAGAAGAGCTATGGGAAAAAAGAAATTTGATGAAATGAAGCAACAAAGAGAAATTTTTGTGAAAGGAGCAATTAAAAATAATGTTGAAGAAAAGCAAGCAGAATATATTTTTGATTTAATGGAAAAGTTTGCGGGTTATGGTTTTAATAAATCTCATTCAGTTGCATACGCCCTAATAGCTTATCAAACTGCATATCTTAAGTCTCATTTTAAGGAGCCTTTTATAGCAGCAGTGCTATCAAGCGATATGGATAATACTGATAAAGTAGTAAGGTTTGTTAAGGAATGTGATTATTTGGGCATATCATTGATTCCCCCAAATATTAATTTATCTGATTATGTGTTCAGTGTTACAAAAGATAATAAGATTATATATGGCCTTGGTTCAATTAAAGGTGTAGGCAAAGCAATAATAGAGATAATTATTGAAGAAAGGAAAAAGAATGGAGAATTTGTTAGTTTAGATAACTTATTATCAAGGTGTGGGACGAATAAAATTAATAAGCGTGTTATTGAAGCTTTAATAAAATCGGGTTCATTCGATATTTTTGGTGAAACAAGATCGTCACTAATGTCCTCATATCCTGAATCAATGAAAATGGCTGATCAAAATTCAAAAAATATTTCTCAAGGACAAATCGATATATTTGGTTTCTCTGAAGAAGATTCAAAAAAGATTCATACAAGAAAGAAAGATGAATGGCCAACAATAAAAAAATTATCTTTTGAAAGAGATGTTTTAGGATTTTACTTGACAGGCCATCCTATTACTGAATATGAAAATGAAATAAAAAATATGGTTAGCAATAATTTATTTTTATTGAAAAAAAGTTATAAGAAAAATTTAAGCAGAGGAGTAATTTATAAAATTGCGGGTGTAATTAATAGTATTAGAATTAGAACAACAAGTAATAAAGATAAGCTTGCACAAATTAATTTAGGTGATAATTCGGACAATATTGATGTTATTGCAAATAATAATTTACTAGATGAATCTATTAAAAGAGATGACATAGTAATTATTGAGGGTACGCCTCGTTTAGACGATTATACTAATAGATTAAATTTTCGAGCAAAATCTATTCATTCTTTAGAGGATGCAAGGATTCTTTATGCAACCGGTATTAAGCTTAAAATTACAAATGAAAAAGATTTACTAGATCTTACAGGGAAATTAGAAGAGCTATTTTTAAATAAAGATAAATTAGGTAAATGCCTTGTGAGAATTGACTACATGTCTTCTGGAATAACTAAATCCCTTGTATTGGGAGAAAATTACAAAATTTATCCAACTAATGATATAATTAATCAACTGCAAAAACTTGGTTGCGTTGAAAGAGTAGAATTAATATATTCGTCAATATAAGAAAAAAGGTAAATATATGCTTGAATTTGAAAAGCCAATAAAAAATCTAGAAGATAAAATTGAGGAGTTAAGAACCATTGGTTCTGATGGCCAGGTGAATATTATAGAGGAAATTAATGTTTTACAAAAAAAATGTAATGTTTTAATAAAAGATATCTATAGTAATTTGACGCCTTGGCAGATAACGCAAATTGCAAGACACCCTGAAAGACCATATACAATGGATTTTATAAATTTAATTTTTAAGGATTTTCATGAACTCCATGGAGACAGAACGTATTCAGATGATAATGCTATTGTGGCTGGTATTGCCCAGTTTGAAGGAATCTCTGTTGCAGTGATTGGGCATCAAAAAGGAAGAGGTACAAACGATAAAATAAAAAGAAATTTTGGGATGGCCAAACCTGAAGGCTTTAGAAAAGCTTTAAGAGTGATGAAATTAGCGGAAAAATTTAAAATGCCAATAGTTACATTCATTGACACCCCGGGCGCATATCCTGGAATCGATGCTGAAGAAAGAGGCCAAAGTGAAGCTATTGCGAATAATCTTTTAGAAATGTCTAATTTATCTGTACCAATATTATCGTATGTTATTGGAGAGGGTGGTTCAGGAGGCGCATTGGCTATTGGGGTTTGTGATCATCTAACTATGCTAGATTATAGTATATATTCAGTAATATCGCCTGAAGGTTGCGCGTCAATATTATGGAAGTCTCCAGACAACGCTAATAAAGCTGCTGAAGCAATGTGCATAACAGCTGATAATTTACTAAAACTTAAGCTGATTGACGAAATTGTACCTGAACCTTTAGGAGGCGCACATAGAAATATAACGCAAGTAAGTAAAGATATTTCCAATTCAATAGCAAAAAATTTATCCATTTTTAATAATATGGATCCTAGAATACTTATAAAAAATAGAAAGGATAAGCTGGATTCAGTTGGATATTTTCAAGAGTAAAATGGAGACATCGGATTTCGATTTCGAGAACTTATTTTTAATTTTTGAAGAATCCATAATAAATAATGTTGACGAGGATCATTATGATAATTTTCTTGTCGCTTATAGCGGAGGAATTGATTCAACAGCACTTCTATATTTCTCTAAAAAAATTGCAATTAAATATAATAAAAAAATTCGCGCAATTCATATAAATCATAATCTTAATAAAGACTCAAATAATTGGGAAAATCACTGTATTAATTTTTGTAAGAAAATTGGCGTTGAATTAATATGTAAAAATTTAAATATTATACTTGATAAAGGGGACAGTATTGAAGAAAAAGCAAGAGAAGCAAGATATAAGTCTATATATGAAGAAATGCATGAAAAAACAATTATGATGACAGCTCACCATTCAGAGGATCAATCAGAAACATTATTATATCAATTATTTAGGGGAGGAGGTGTGAAAGGACTATCTGCTATGCCTTTAATAAAAGAAATTAACAGTGGTTATCATATCAGGCCATTATTAAGATTTAATAAAAAAGCTATTGAGGATGTTATTAAATATAATGAATTAAATTTCATTAATGACTACTCGAATGAAGACACCAATTTTTCAAGAAATTTTATCAGAAAAAAAATCTTGCCGACTGTAAAAGAGAAGTGGCCAAATTATTCAGACACAATTTCAAGATCAGCTTCCATTTTATCAGAATCAATTAAACTAAATGAGGATCTGGCAAAAATTGATTTTAAAAAATATTCTCATAAAGATAAAAATAAAATTTATTTAGATGTTAAAGAGCTTGAGGTTTATAGATTTAATAATGTTATAAGGTTTTGGATAAAAGAAAATAATTTTCGAATGCCAACATTTGACCAGTTGTCATCTATATATAAGAACGTTTTTTTTGGTGGACATGATAAGACACCTTTTTTTTCTTGTGCTGAGTATGAAATTAGAAGATTTAATAATTATGTAGAAATCATGAAGCCTTTAAAAAAACATGATCCATCTAAAGTTTATGTATGGGAATTTAAAAAAAATCTGATTATATCAAATCTATCTGTAAATTTAACTTGGCAAGATTTAGAGAAAAGATTAGGGTTTAAAGTCAACAAAAATGTAGAAGTAAAGTTTAGGAAAACAGGTGAAAATATTAAAATAAATAATTCTAGCAAAAGCCTAAAGGACTTCATGCGAGAAAATAAAATTCCACCATGGGAAAGAGAAAGAATTTTACTAATATATATTGACAAAGAATTAAAAGCTATATGGGATTGAAATATCGAAGTTATTTGTTCGTATTAATTTTCAAGGGCAAATATAATGGGCACCAACCTAAAATACCTGTGATAACTGGAACTAGTCCAATAAAACCCCACAAGTTAGCTTCATATGGAGCAATTACGCCAATATAAAAAATTAATAAACCTAATATTACTCTTGCAAATCTTTCGAATTTTCCTACATTTATACAAAACATTTTTTTACCTAGTTATTTAATCAATTTCATCTTACATGAATAATTTTTTTTTTGGAATTATTAATTTATTCATAAATTGTAGAATTTAATTATATTTGTTAAACTATATTCCCGTCTTTAATTACTTTTTTTAAGTGTGACAAAATATATATTTATTACAGGTGGTGTTGTATCTTCCCTTGGGAAAGGTATTGTTGCCGCTTCTTTGGGATCTATATTAGAATCTCGAGATTTAAGTATTTCTGTAATTAAACTTGATCCATATATCAATGTTGATCCAGGAACAATGAGCCCCTCGCAGCATGGCGAAGTTTTTGTGACCTATGATGGTGCTGAAACAGACTTGGATCTTGGTCATTATGAAAGATTTATCAATTATAAAACTAGTAAATCTAGTAATTACACAACAGGTCAAATTTACGATAAAGTTTTAAAAAGAGAAAGAAAAGGAGAATATTTGGGAAGCACAGTACAAGTTATTCCTCATATTACTGATGAGATAATCTCAAATATAAAAAAAGGTTCATTCGAAAAAGATATTTGTATTGTTGAAATTGGAGGAACAGTAGGTGATATAGAATCCCTTCCTTTTATAGAAGCGATTAGGCAAATGGGTGTCGAATACGGTAAAGATATTGTTAGTTACATTCATTTAACACTTGTACCTTTTATTAGAGCAGCAAACGAAATTAAAACAAAACCAACGCAACATTCTGTAAAAGAACTAAGGTCAATAGGTATTCAACCAGATATCTTAGTTTGCAGATCAGAGAAAATTATAAGTAATCAAGATAAGAAAAAAATTGCACTATTTACAAATGTTGAAGCTAAGGCTGTAATAAATTCTGTTGATGTAGATGATATTTACGAAGTACCTTTATTGCTTCATAGTCAAGGTTTAGACAATATTATTGTTGAGAAGTTAAATTTATCATGTAAAAAAACATCATTAGAAGCTTGGAAAAAATATAAAGACAAAAGAAATAATTTAAAAAAGAAAATATCAATAAAAATTATTGCAAAGTATGGAAATTATTCAGAATCATACAAGTCTTTAAATGAAGCTGTAAGACATGCAGGAGTAAATTTGGGGGTAAACGTTGAAATAGATTATGTTGATGCAGAAAAACTTGAAGAGAAAGATAATTCATTATTACAAAATGCTTCGGGGGTAATTGTACCTGGTGGTTTTGGAGGAAGAGGTATAGAAGGAAAAATAAATGCCATAAAATATGCAAGAGAGAAAAAAATACCATTTCTTGGTATATGTTTAGGAATGCAAGCGGCTGTAATAGAATTTGCAAGAAATGTTTGTAATTTAGATAATGCTAATAGTACAGAATTTAATAAAAATACGGAATATCCAGTTATAGGTTTAATTGAAGAATGGCTAGATAACACAGGGTCTGTAGAATACCGTGATATAAATTCAAATATTGGTGGTACAATGAGATTAGGTGAGCAAGTATGTATGTTGGAAAAAGATTCTAATATTTTTAACGCATACAAAACGAAGTCAGTTTTAGAAAGACATAGGCATCGTTATGAATTTAATAATGAGTTTAGAGAATTGCTTAAAAAAAATGGTCTAATAATTTCAGGTAAGTCGTTTGATGGTACTTTGGTAGAGGTAATTGAATTAGAAAATCATCCATGGTTTTTGGGATGTCAATTTCATCCAGAATTCACGTCAAAGCCAATAAACGGCCATCCATTATTTGAGGCTTTTGTAAAATCAATTAGAGATTATAAATGAGTATGAAATTTAATTTTAATAAGGATAGAAAAGATTGTTTTTTTTTAATTGCAGGCCCATGTGTTATTGAGAACGAAAAAATCAATTTTGAAACGGCTGAAGCCTTGAAAGAAATTACAACAAAACATTCTATCCCTTTTATATTTAAATCTTCTTTATATAAAGCAAACAGAACCTCTCAAGATTCTTTTCAAGGTATTGGTTACTCGAAAGGTTTAGAAATTTTAAATCAGATAAAATCAGAGCTTGAATTAAAGGTTTTAACAGATGTTCATGAAGACTCTCCTTTAGATGAGATAGCAGACGTTGTAGATATTTTTCAAACTCCAGCATTCTTATGTAGACAAACAAATTTTATTAAAAAAGTAACTTCTTACAATATTCCAGTTAATATAAAAAAAGGGCAATTTTTATCACCCTGGGAAATGAGTAGTGTAGTTGATAAAGCAAAATCTAACGGCAATAAAAATATTATGGTCTGCGAAAGGGGGTTTAGTTTTGGTTATAATAATTTAATATCAGATATGAGATCTTTAGTTATTATGCGAGATACAAATTGCCCAGTTGTTTTTGATGCAACTCATTCAACTCAATTACCTGGTTTAAATCGTGACAGTTCAAGTGGACAAAGTCAATTTATAGCTCCATTAGCAAAAGCTGCTATATCTGTTGGAGTTTCTGGAATATTTATGGAAACTCACCCAGATCCAAAAAATGCTTTATGTGATGGAATGAATTCATTACCTTTAGATAAAATAGAAAAATTATTAATTACATTAAAAAAAATTGATCAAGTATCAAAAGAATAAAAATGAAATCTAATATAAAAAAAATAGTAGCAAGAGAAATTATAGATTCAAGAGGTAATCCAACACTTGAGGCAGAGGTATTTCTTGAGTCAGGAATGAAAGGGAGAGCTGCAGTACCATCTGGCGCCTCTACAGGTTCGCGCGAAGCATTAGAACTCAGAGATTCAAATTCTTTAAGATTCAAAGGTAAAGGAGTTTTATCAAATGTAAAACTTATTGAAACTGAAATAAATGATGCACTAAATGGAGTTGATTCAAATAATCAAGAAGAAATAGATAGAATTTTAATAGATCTTGATGGTACAGAAAATAAATCAAAACTTGGAGCGAATACCTTATTAGCAGTTTCTTTAGCTAATGCAAAATCCTCTGCAAATAATAATAACAATTCATTATATAAAAATATAAATTTATCAGATCAATATATTATGCCTGTTCCAATGATGAATATTATAAATGGCGGTTCTCATGCGAACAATAGTGTTGATATTCAAGAATTTATGATAATGCCAATTGGCGCAAACTCTTTAAAAGAAGCAGTTATGTATGGTGTTGAAATTTTTCATACTCTTGGAAAAATTTTGGAAAGTAAAAAATATATCACAACAGTAGGCGATGAGGGAGGGTATGCTCCTAATCTATCCTCTAATAAAGAGGCACTAGATGTAATTATGATGGCCATTGAAAAAGCTGGTTATAAACCTGGAGAAGATATAATGCTAGCTTTGGATGTTGCTAGCAGTGAATTTTATAAAGAAGAAAAGTATTTTTTAATATCTGAAAATAAACAATATAGTAGTCAGGAATTTATAGAGCTTATAGATTCGTGGACAAAAATATATCCAATAATGTCTATAGAAGATGCTTTGGATGAAAATGATTGGCATGGCTGGAAAGAACTAACAAACTTATTAGGTAAAAAAGTTCAACTAGTTGGAGATGATTTATTTGTGACAAATCCAAAGATATTTAAAGAAGGAATAGATAAAAATATAGCAAATGCCATTTTAATAAAATTGAATCAGATCGGTACATTAACAGAGACGATCGAAGCTATAAAATTAGCAAAAAGAAATAATTATAATGCCGTTGTTTCTCATAGATCTGGGGAAACCGAGGACACTTTTATAGCAGATTTATCAGTTGCATACTCTGTTGGTCAAATTAAAACTGGGTCGTTATCAAGATCAGATAGAGTAGCAAAATATAACCAATTAATCAGAATTGAAGAGGAGTTATGTGGAAGTTCAAGTTACCCAGGAAAGTCTATTTTCAATAATATAATAAATAATGAATAAAATTATTTTAATATTATCTTTCTTTTTTGTGACTTTATTGTATAAGTCTACAGTTGGCGATACAAGCTATTTTGAATATAGGAAACTGAATGAACAAACCACTAACCTTAAAACTGAAAATAATTTATACTTAGATAAAATTGAATTAATAAAAGCAGAAATCGAAAATTTGCAAACTGGTTTAAATGTTATCGAAGAAAAAGCTAGAAGTGAATTAGGGTTAATTAAAGAAAAAGAAACTTTTTATCAAATTTTAGAATAATTTTCCTATGAATCAATTAGCTGAGCATAATATAAAAGTTATATGCATTATTCCAGCAGCTGGTAATAGCTCAAGGTTTAAAAGTGGTAATAAATTAAATGCTTTTTTAGAAGAAACAGAAGATGTTATATCTAGAACTATTAAAAATATTGAGTCAATAGAATGTATAGAAAAGATATTTGTAGGTTTAAACTTAATAGATATAGAGATACGAAATAATTTATTAAAAAAAAAAGACCTAGATAAAAATAAAGAAAAAATATTATCCAGTAAAGTAAAATTCTATGAGGGTGGTGAATCGAGGCAAAATAGTATTTTTAACGGATTGAAACAAATAAAAGAATTACAAATTAATGATATCGACAATGTTTGGGTTATAATTCATGATGCTGCAAGACCAGTCATATTATCTAATGATATTTTAGATTTTATTAAAAGTGTTATAAAGATTAATAAATCTTCAATAATGGCAGTGCCTATATTTGATACAATTAAAAAAGTTGATAAAAAAAATAACATTATTAGGACTATTTGCAGAGATGAAATGTGGTTAGCGCAAACTCCTCAGATGTTTAGGTTTGGAATATTATTTGAATCCTTAAAACATTGCATTGAAAATAACATTGAGGTCACTGATGAAAGTCAAGCACTAGAAATACTAAATCATGAATGCACTGTTATTAAGGGAAAATCTTATAATATTAAAATTACTGAAGATATTGATTTAATTCACGCAAGATGTTTAGCAAATATTAATAATGCTTTTTTAGAAAATGAGGAGTCTGATGATTAGAGTAGGGCATGGTTATGATTCTCATAGATTAAAAAATGGAGAATTTATAGTTATTGGCGGAGTAAAGATTAACTCAAAAAAATCTGTAGTAGCTCACTCAGATGGAGATGTTTTAATTCATGCTTTGTGCGATGCATTACTTGGTTCGTCTGGAAAAGGAGATATGGGATTATACTTTGACTCTTCGGAAAAGTATAAAAACATGGATAGCTCTTTTTTTTTAAAAGAGACAATGAAAATTTTAAGAAATGAAAATTATAATGTTATAAATATCGATACTACAGTTGTAACTGAAGAGCCTAGAATAACAAAACATGCTGCAGAGATAAAAAAAAATCTTAGTCAGTTAATGAAAATTGACGAAAATAAAATTAATATAAAGTCAAAATCAAATGATAAATTGGGTTATGTTGGAAGAATTGAGGGTATTGAAGCTTACGCAATAGTACTTATTGAAAAAATATGATTTTATTTATTGACACTGCCTTTAATAAAACTATTTTGGCTGTAAAAAAAAATAATGAAATTTTTAAGAAAGAAATAAAAAGTGATAAAAATATTTCCCAAACATTAATTGAAGAAACAAAAGAAATTTTAGAAGAAGCAAAATTAGACAAAAGAGACATAAAGCTATTAAGTTTTAATAATGGACCAGGGAATTTTACAAGTTTAAGAATATCTTTGACATACATAAAATCCATTTCATTCTATTTACAAATACCTGTAATACCAATTAATTCATTTCAAGTATTGGCATTAGCGTTAAAAAAAATAAATACATCTTCGCCTATAATTATAGCAATTGACGCAAGAATGAATGAGATTTATTGGGCGTTTTATCAAAATTTTTCTGAAGTATTTTTTCAAAACAAAAAATATAATCTCACTTCTGAAATCGACATGTACGAAAAAATAGAGAATTTATCTTTAGATAATTTAGTTCTAATTCAAAATAATGAAAATATCTTAAAAAGAATAAATAATAACATTTTATTTTCTGAAATTAAAATAATTGATAGTTGTAAGACTCATTTAAAGGAAATATTTTCATATATTGATGAACATTTTGAAAGGGGTTTAGTAAAAAAATCCGATGAGATTAATTTATTATATATAAGAGATAAAATTGCTAAGAAAAAATATGAATAAAGTTATATCAATTTTAGGGCCAACAGCCTCAGGAAAAACCGACTTAGCAATTCATTTATCTAAGAACTTTGACTTTGATATTATAAGTGTAGATTCTGTGATGCTATATAAAGAATTCAATATTGGTTCAGCAAAACCTGATCACAAAACTTTATTAAAATATCCTCACAAAATGGTAGATATTCTTGATCCATCCGATAAATATTCTGTTGCTAGATTTTACAAAGATTTATTAGAAAATATTAAAAATTCACACTCCTCGGGTAAGACTCCTTTGTTAGTTGGGGGCTCAATGATGTATTTTAAAACCTTTTTTACAGGAGGTCTTTCAGATTTGAAGAAAGTTTCAAGTGATGTTAAACAGCAGGTTAGTAAAATGATGCAAGAATATAGCTTAGATTATCTTCATAATTTTTTAAAAAACATCGATAGTAGCTCTGCTGAAAAAATTCATTTTAATGACAGTTATAGAATTAGTCGAATGTTAGAAATTTTTTTTTCAAATAACGAAAAACCAAGTATTATTTTAAATAGATGTTCAAAGAATGTTCAGTATTTTCAAAATTTAAATTTGTCTATAATTCCATTTGATAGAGTATTTCTTCATAGCAATATTGAGATGAGGCTCAAAAAAATGATTAATTGTGGGTTAATTGATGAAGTAGCTCAACTTTTAAAAAAATACGAATATTCAGAAATGCCAGCAATGTCCACAATTGGATACAAGCAAGTAAGAGACTATCTTCATGGCAATCTATCATTAGACGATATGTCTAAGAATATATTATCAGCAACAAGGCAACTAGCAAAAAGGCAAATTACCTGGTTACGACATCTTGATTCAACTACAGTGTACAGTTACACGGACTATGATAATATTGTAAATAGGGTTAAGTTTTTCTTAGGAGAAGGGAAATAATAATACAATTGGAGAAAAAATAATGACAAAAAGCCAAATACTTCAAGAACCATTTTTGAATGCCTTAAGAAAGGAGAAAATTCCTGTATCAATTTACTTAGTCAATGGTATTAAACTCCAAGGCCAGGTTGACTCTTTCGATCAATATGTGATTATTTTAAAAAATACAGTAAATCAGATGGTTTACAAGCATGCAATTTCTACTATAGTCCCTTCAAAAACTGTAAAAATGCAGACAGAAGGTCAAGATTAATAATGTTGAGTTTTAGAATTTGACTTCTATAAATACCATTAACAACAAAGCGCTTTTGGTGCATGTAAATGATAAATTGTTAGATATTAATAATTCTAAAGAAGAATTTCAGGATCTAGCAAGCTCCGCCAATATTGAAATTTTAAATATAATTTATCTTACAAAAAAAAATAAAAATGTAGGCATTAAATACTTCATTGGTACTGGCGAGGCTGAAATGCTTCAAAAAGAAGTAAAACGCTTTGGCCATAAACTTGTAATATTTAATATAGATTTAAGCCCAAGCCAAGAGAGAAATCTTGAGATATTATTTTCTGCGCGAGTAATAGATAGAACTGGGCTAATTTTAGACATATTTTCTCAAAGAGCATTTTCCCATGAAGGTAAATTGCAGGTCGAATTAGCACAATTAAACTATTTATCAACAAGATTAGTTAGAGGTTGGAGCCATCTAGAAAGACAAAAAGGTGGAATTGGTCTAAGGGGTCCAGGGGAGACTCAATTAGAAACTGATAGAAGACTAATTAGAGCAAGAATAAAAACACTTCAAAAAAGATTGGTTAAAGTTGGAAATCAAAGAAACCTTAGCAGAAATCAAAGATTGAAACAAAACATACCAAGAGTGAGCATAGTCGGATATACAAATGCCGGAAAGTCTTCTTTATTTAACAGATTAACAGGTATGAATACATTGTCTGAAGATAAACTTTTTGCAACTTTAGATCCTATTCATAGAAGATTGGACTTAGATTTTAAAAAAAATGCGGTCATAAGTGATACCGTTGGTTTTATAAGAGGTCTTCCACACCATCTAGTAGAATCTTTTAAATCTACTCTTTCTGAGGTTGCTGAAAGTAACTTACTCCTTCATGTGATAGATTTGAGTGATGATAATTTTCTATCATATATAAATGAGGTAAACGACGTGTTGGACAGTATTGGTGCAAAAAAAATACCTAAAATATTAGTTTTTAATAAAATAGATCAAAATTATAACCCTGAAAATTTTCTTCATTTGCAAAAAGATTCTTTTTGTTATGTTTCTGCAAAAACTGGTTATGGTATTGAAGCTCTAAGAAAACTAATGTCAGATAAATTTTTTGACAACTATAAGTATATGTCTTTAGAATTATCAACTAGTCAACATGATATGCGATCGTCGATTTACCAAAATTGTAATGTTATTGATGAAACCTTTGCAAAATCAGGACATATGAAAATAAACTTTATGGCATCAAAAAGCTATATAAAATATTTGACTAAAAAAGGCTATATTGATGGCGATTTGCAAAAAAATCAAAAAAATTCAGAAGAAATTCATAAAACTGGATAATTATTCTATATAATAAAGCTATAATATT
>CENJ01022795.1_pt1 | contig 29731 bp, 28 predicted proteins | sample 356161 | NCBI WGS metagenome assembly CENJ01 (sample SAMEA2619531, study PRJEB7988) | marine metagenome | biome: marine biome (ENVO:00000447); feature: surface water layer (ENVO:00002042); material: "saline water (ENVO:00002010), including plankton (ENVO:xxxxxxxx)" | depth 5 m | reverse complement strand
TCTTTGGATTCAGTGCGTTCCAATTGCAGGTGTTGGCGTTCACGCTGTAGCTTATGAGTTTCAGAAAATAGTGCTTTCCCGGAGGTTGCTCCCAATAATTTTTCTACTTCCTTGGCATGAAATCCAAAGGGAGAAAAAAGTTCATGGGATAAAAACGCTAGGTGGGAGTGCTTCTGTAGAGGGGTCACCTCCACCCGAATTCCTTTTGTGGTTTCTTTCCAATACTGTTTTTTCCATTGTGCAATCCCATCGGTGACAAAAGCCTGTTGTTGCGTATTCCAATTAAGTGTCTTCTGAAATTGAGATGCCCATTGCGGATATTCTTTCACCAAAGCTGGAGTTATAAGATGGCGTACTCGATTTCGTTGATAGGTATCCGTTGCATTGGAGCTATCTTCACACCAATTTAAATTTTGAGTATGGGCATAGTCTATAATTTGTCTTTTGGTAAATGGCAATAAAGGCCGTTGCACTTTTCCCTGTTGGTGGGGAATCCCTAACAGACCCTTAGGCCCTGTAGCACGCAAGCTATTCATTAAAAAAGTCTCCAATTGATCGTTGAGATGGTGGGCTGTAAGTATGGCATCAAACTGATGTTCATTGGCCAATTGGTCGAACCATTGGTAGCGCAACTCCCGCGCTGCCATCTGTATGGAAAGGCCTTTATCATCGGCATACTTTTGAGTTTCAAAATAATGGTTATAAAACGGGAGCTGGTGTTGCTGAGCCCAATCTTCGAGAAAAAGAATTTCTCGATCGGCTTCTTTTCGCAATTGAAAATGACAATAGGCAATAGAAAAAGGAATCTCAAGGCGCTTCAATAAATCTGATAATACCATACTGTCTACTCCTGAACTATTGGCTATCAGTACATTCTGGCCAAATAAATCAGGGAATTTATTACGGATATGTAATTCAAACTCCTTTTTCACATATCAAAATTACGGAATTATCAATGCTTTTGAAGCCATGGTGAAAGAATGATAAAAATCTAGTGGTATTTGGAAAAGAAGCAACAATGCCTTTATATTTGCACTGTGCAAACACGCGTTATACATACACACTATACTTTTCCGGTTCGTCGCCCGCGTCGTCGCCCCTTGGGGTAATCTCTCTATTATGGGAACCTAGGTGCGTCCGGTTCTTTACTCGTCCTTCTCAATTTTTTTTATCATTCAATCCCTCCCAATGGAGATTTTAATTGCACGTTCAAAACATATAAAATACGCCCAAGCCATCAGCGAAGAAATTGATGCTTCGGCAAAAGTTCGCGGAACCGGAATCGCTCGTAGGTCCCCAGAATACATTGCTTCCAAAATGGAAAAACAGCAGGCTATTATTGCCCTTTCCGAGGGGCAAATTGCTGGTTTTTGCTACATTGAAGTTTGGGGACAAGGCCAGTATTTGGCCCATTCAGGTCTTATTGTTTTTCCAAAATATAGAGGAAATGGCTTGGCCAAAATCATTAAGAAAAAAACATTAGAGTATTCACAAAAGTGCTATCCTGAAGCCAAAATATTCGGTATTACTACGGGGAAAGCCGTCATGAAAATCAACTCGGACTTGGGTTATAAACCCGTTCACTTTTCGGAACTCACCGACGATTTGGAGTTTTGGAAGGGGTGTCAAAGTTGTAAAAACTACGATGTATTGATCCGAACCGAACGAACCATGTGCCTGTGCACAGGTATGCTCTATGAAGGACCCAAAAAAGGAACGTCTAAAAAATCAAATTGGAAAAAGCTTTTTTCCACTAAAAAACGATCATGAAAAAACTTGTATTGGCCTATAGTGGCGGTCTCGATACTTCTTACTGCCTGAGAAGTCTTTCCCAAAAAGACTTTGATGTTCATGCTGTAAGTGTAAATACGGGAGGCTTTAGCCCAGAAGAAGTCAAAGAAATGAAAGTCAAAGCACTCGCTTTGGGTGCTTCCCATTATGAGAATATTGATGCTTTGGATAGTTACTACCTGCGTATTGTGCAATTTCTCTTGTATGGAAATATTCTTCGTAACGGTACCTATCCTTTATCCGTATCCGCAGAACGAATTGTTCAGGGCTTAGATATTATAGCCTATGCCCAAAAAATTGGAGCAGACGCGATTGCACACGGAAGTACAGGTGCAGGCAATGACCAAGTGCGTTTTGATATGATCTTTCAAATCCTGGCCCCAAATATTGAAATCATCACCCCCATTCGCGATCAGCAATTATCCCGACAAGAAGAAATTGACTATCTGAAAAAAGAAGGTTTTGAAATGTCTTGGGAGAAAGCAAAGTACTCCATCAACCAAGGTCTTTGGGGAACCAGTGTGGGCGGAGCCGAAACGCTTACCTCACACCAAAACTTACCTGAAGAGGCGTATCCATCCCCATTGGTGCGAAACGATTCTCTAAAAATAGAAATCACTTTTGAAAGAGGACAGGCCGTTGCTATAGACGGTAAGGAAGACTCCCCTGTTGCTGTCATCCAACAGCTGCAAGCCCTTGCTGCTCCATTTGCTATCGGCCGCGATATTCATGTGGGCGACACCATTGTGGGTATCAAAGGGCGGGTGGGCTTTGAGGCAGCCGCCCCAATTATATTAATCAAAGCCCATCAATTGCTGGAAAAACATACCTTAAGTAAATGGCAACTTTTCCAAAAAGAACAGCTGGGTCAATTCTATGGTATGCAACTCCACGAAGGACATTATTTGGATCCTGTGATGCGGGATATAGAAGCCTTTCTTTTGTCCAGTCAGCAAACCGTTAGTGGTCGTGTTGCTGTACAGCTTCACCCCTACCGATTTGAGCTGGAAGGCATTCGTTCCGATAACGATCTGATGCAAGCCAAGTTTGGCAGCTATGGAGAAATGAATACGGCATGGAACGCCGAGGAAGCCAAAGGTTTTATCAAAGTGCTGGCCACCGCATCTAAAGTGTATCACTCTGTAAATAAAAAACTATGAAAAAGGTTGGCATCATAGGAGGGTCTGGAATCACTGGAGGTGAATTGATTCGCTTGGTTTTAAATCATCCTTGCTTATCTCTGGACTTTGTCTACTCTACCACCCGCCCGGGAACACGCTTAGCAGAAACGCATTCAGATTTGTTGGGACAAACAACGCTTTGTTTTTCCGATAAGGTAAATCCCGAAGTAGAAGCGGTTTTCCTGTGCTTAGGGCACGGCCATTCCAAGCCTTTTTTGGAGGCACACCATTTTAGTGATACCACTGTGATTATTGACTTGAGTAATGAATTCCGCCTCCAAAAGGAAGCGAACTTCCAGAGTGAGTCATTTGTCTATGGTTTGCCAGAGTATCAAAGAGAACGAATTCAACAAGCCCGTTGCATTGCTAACCCAGGGTGTTTTGCCACGGCCATACAGCTAGCCTTGCTCCCTTTGGCTCATCATCAATCGATAAACAATTCGGTTCATATCAATGCAGTGACTGGCAGTACGGGAGCCGGTGTGGGACTGAGTCCTACCACACACTTCAGTTGGCGGAATCAGAATGTGAGTTGGTACAAACCCTTTACGCACCAGCATTTGGATGAAATTGAAGAGACCTTATTTTCTAAGCAAGAGGCTCGAGAACTTCTCTTCCTCCCCCAACGAGGAAACTTTACCCGAGGGATTTTTGCCACTGCTTACACTCGTTATGATGGCAGTCTTCAGGAGGTACAAGACTTGTTTGAAAACTATTATGAAAACCATCCTTTTACACAGGTCTCCCAAAAAGAGGTGCATCTAAAACAAGTTATCAATACCAATCAATGCCATATCCATTTGCACCAACACCAAGACTACTTACTCATTACTTCTGTGCTCGACAATCTTCTAAAAGGAGCTTCGGGCCAAGCCCTGCAAAACCTTAACTTGATTATGGGTTGGGAAGAAACTCTAGGGCTTCAACTAAAAGCAACCCACTATTAATTTTTCACTTATGAGAATCGCTATTATCGGAACTGGAAATTTAGGACTCAGCATTGCCAAAGGCATTGTATTGAACCAAACGCACACTTCTCTCTATTTAACCAAACGCAATCTCGCTGCCATTGAGAAATGGAAAGACTATGAAGCAGTGACACTAACAACCGACAACAGAGAAGCGGTTCAGAATTCGGATATTCTCATTTTTGCAGTACAACCCAATCAATTGGAAGAAATTCTAACAGAGGTTAGGGATTTGTTTACTGAAAAGCATGTATTGATATCTACCATCACAGGATTTAAAATCAGCAGAATGGAGGGTATTGTAGGGGCTGATTATCCGATTATCCGTTCCATGCCTAATACAGCTATTGCTGTTGGAAAGTCCATGACCTGCCTCTGTTCCAACACCAAGGGAGAAAAAAGAGTCGCTATTGCCGAAGCCATTTTCAATGCATTGGGAACCACCATTGCCATTGAAGAAGAACATATGCAAGCAGCTACTGTAATTTGTGCCAGTGGAATTGCTTTTTGGATGCGATTGATTCGTGCTACTACCCAGGGAGGTGTTCAGCTTGGTTTTGATGCTGAAATTGCCATGAAAATGTCCATGCAAACCGCTTTGGGGGCAGCGAGTCTATTAATTGAAACAAACTCCCATCCCGAACAAGAAATCGATCGAGTGACCACGCCTAGAGGATGTACAATCACGGGCTTAAACGAAATGGAACACCAAGGTTTAAGTAGTTCTCTGATTAGAGGGCTCAATGCATCCTTTGAAAAAATCAATGAAATTTCAAAATCATGAAGCTATTTGAGGTCTATCCGCTGTATGATGTCCAGCCCACTCGTGCAAAGGATGTCTATGTGTATGATGCTGAGGGAACCGCTTACTTAGACCTCTACGGAGGGCATGCGGTGATTTCAATTGGGCATAGCCACCCACACTATATTCAGAGTTTACATGAACAACTGGACAACATCGCTTTCTATTCCAATGCCATTCAAAATCCTTGGCAACAAAAATTGGCTGATGCCATAGGCGAACATTCCTGTCTGCACGATTACCAGCTTTTTATGTGTAGCTCTGGAGCAGAAGCCATTGAAAATGCATTGAAGATGGCTTCATTCCATACTGGTAAAAAACGTGTATTAGCTTTTAAAGGAGCTTTTCATGGACGGACCTCAGCCGCTGTAGCCGTAACCGATAATCAAAAAATTATCGCTCCTCTGAATGCACAGCAAGCCGTTTGTTTTGTCCCTTTTGAGGATCATCAAGCGGTAGAAAAAGAGCTTCAAAAAGGAGACGTGTGTGCTGTGATTTTTGAACCCATTCAAGGCGTTGGTGGATTGGATACTCCTTCCAAGGAATTTATTATCCAATTGGAACGTTTGTGTCAACACTATAATACCTGTCTAATTGCCGATGAGGTTCAGTCTGGCTTTTCTCGATCAGGTACTTTTTTTGCTTTTCAAAATACGTCCATCAAACCCCATATCATTACAATGGCCAAAGGCATGGGTAATGGATTCCCCGTGGGAGGTATTCTCATTCACCCCGACCTTAAAGCACAATATGGACTTTTAGGGACTACTTTCGGAGGGAATCACCTTGCTTGTCGTGCGGCGCTAGCCGTACTGGACGTCTTGAAACGAGACAAACTTCAAGAACACGCAGGTCAAATGGAACAGTATTTTAGAGAAAAAGCTGCTCAAATTCCAGGGGTAAAAATAAAGGGACGTGGCTTAATGCTTGGATTGGAGTTCGACTTTGAAGTAGGTCCCCTACGAAAACGACTCATTCACGAAAAACATATTTTTACCGGTGGTAGTAGTAATAAAAAAGTATTGCGTATCCTGCCACCCTTAACAGTACAAACGGAACATTTTGATGCCTTTTTTACCGCTTTACACGATGTATTATGACTCATTTATTCACACTAGAAGATTGGCCCAACATTCACCAAACTGTAGCTCAAGCCGCTTTATTTAAAAAAGATCCTTTGAAAGCTGCTCAACTGGGTCGGGGCAAGACCCTTGGTTTGGTTTTTTTAAATCCTAGCCTACGCACCCGGATGAGTACCGAAAAAGCAGCACAAAATTTGGGAATGAACGTTTTGGTTTTGAACATCAATCAAGACAGTTGGCAATTGGAATTCGATCACGGTACGGTGATGGAAGGGATTCGCTCAGAACATGTCAAAGAAGCCGCGGCAGTGATCTCGCAATACTGTGACATTGTTGCCATACGAGCGTTTGCAAAATTACAAAATCGAGACAAAGATCAAGCCGAACAAGTGCTACAGAGCTTTATTCAATACGCACAAATACCGGTTGTGAACTTGGAAAGTGCGATGGCTCATCCCCTTCAGGCCTTAGCCGATGCCATGACACTCAACGAACACCCAATACCGCATCGACCAAAGGTAGTACTCAGTTGGGCCCCGCATCCCAAAGCACTGCCGCAAGCTGTGCCCAACTCCTTTATCCGAATGATGAAACAACAAGAGGCCGATTTGATTATCACGCATCCTGAGGGCTATGCCTTGGACCCTAAACTCACTCAAGGTATCCCATGTATAACCGATCAAGAAGAAGCATTTCAAGAGGCAGATTTTATTTACGGTAAAAACTGGTCTTCTTATGAGTCCTATGGTCAAGTGCTTCGTACGGATTCCGACTGGATGATTACTGAAAAAAAAATGGCACGCACTCGAGAGGCAAAATTTATGCATTGTCTTCCCGTGCGTCGAAACGTCGTGGTTGCAGATGGTGTACTAGACAGTCCCAATAGCTTGGTGATTGAACAAGCCAACAATCGAACTTATACCGCGCAAGCGGTTCTCCAAAAAATATTGCAGGATGGCTGATCTTCATTTAATAAAAGCCGGCGGGAATTTGTTGGAAGATTCTGAAATACGCAAAAAATTTTTAACCCATTTTGCTTTGCTCGAAGGTCCCAAAATTTTGGTACACGGGGGAGGTAAATCGGCCACCACTCTAGCTGCAAAAATGGGATTGGAAGTACAAATGGTGGACGGTCGGCGGATTACTGATCGTGCAATGCTAGAAATAGCTTGTATGACCTATGCCGGGTTGCTCAACAAAAGTATTGTTGCGGAACTGCAGGCCTTGGATTGCAATGCTATTGGACTTTCTGGTGCTGATGGTAACGCTATTCGAGCCGTCAAACGCCCTGTGAAGGAAATAGATTATGGTTTTGTAGGTGATATAACAAAGATCAATACGGCACTTTTTGATCAATTTTGCCAGTCTGGAATTGTTCCTGTTTGCTGTGCCTTGACGCATGACGGGCAAGGGCAATTATTGAATACCAATGCGGATACCTTAGCCGCTGCGATTTCTAAATGCCTATCCACAAAGTATGAAGTATATCTCACCTATTGCTTTGAAAAACCTGGTGTACTCCTTAACATAGAAGACTCCAATTCCTTAGTCCCTACTCTGGATCGTACACATTTTGAAGCATTAAAAAAATCAAATCAAATAGTGGCCGGTATGATACCCAAGCTCACTAATTGTTTCGATGCTATAGAGGGGGGTGTGCAAGAGGTTCGTATTGGCCAAATGGAACTCCTTAACCAAACCATCCCACACACCAAAATTCAATTGTAAGATGAACGCTTTAAAAGAACATTCAATTCAATTGCTGCAACAACTGATTGCCACAGAATCATTTTCCGAAAATGAGGGTGGAACTGCTCGTCATTTGAAGGATTGGTGTAACGTTCATGGCATCCAATACGAAGAAATAGGGCATACAGTGTGGGCTACAAACAAGCACTATTCACCCGACAAACCCACCTTATTATTAAATTCTCATCACGACACCGTCCGCCCAAACAAAGCGTATACTCGCGATCCTTTCGAAGCCACTATTGAAGACGGAAAACTCTTTGGACTAGGAAGCAATGATGCTGGTGGTGCTCTGGTATCCTTACTCGCCACTTTTACACACTTTTATGCAGCCACCGATCTGTCTCACAATCTTTTATTTGTTGGGTCTGTGGAAGAAGAAACCGCAGGTTCTAAAAGCCTCCGTGGCATTCTCAAAGATTTACCATCTGTTGACCTTGCCTTGGTAGGCGAACCCACCCTGCTAGACATGGCTATCGCTGAGAAAGGTCTCCTGGTTTTTGATGGTACAATCAAAGGGACTCCCAGCCACGCAGCTCATCCCAATGCCAATAATCCGATTATGAAACTCCCCGAAGTATTGGCCTGGTTTTCAAATTATACTTTTGATCGGGAATCCCCTGTTCTGGGGCCTGTAAAAATGACGGTCACACAGATTGCGGCGGGTTCACAACACAATGTTGTTCCGTCCCAAGTAAAGTTAGTGGTAGACGTGCGTGTTAACGATCAATATAACAATGCGGAGTTGGCTGATTTACTTCAAAAAGAAGCTCCTTGTGAACTTACTCCTCGGTCTTTACATTTAGAATCCTCTGCTATTTCAAAAACACATCCTTTGGTTCAAGCAGGAATAGTATTGGGACGAAAGACCTACGGCTCTCCAACACTGTCGGATCAAGCCGCACTTAAATGTCCTTCTCTTAAGATGGGACCTGGTGATTCGCAACGCTCGCACTCGGCTGATGAATTTATTTATGTGGCTGAAATTGAACAGGCCATTGATCTGTATATCGCTTTACTCAACCAATTCCTTTACACATGAAACTTTGGCAAAAAAACCAAACTACACACGATAAAATAGACCGTTTTACTGTGGGAAAAGACAGGGTCTACGATCTTCACTTGGCGGCATATGACTGCGAAGCTTCCATAGCCCATGCTCAAATGTTAGCTCAAGTAGGTCTATTATCCCCCGAAGAAGCAGAGCAACTTACCCAAGTTTTAGAAGGGTTAAAAAACGAGGCTGAAAAAGGGAATTTTGTGATCGAATCTGAATTCGAAGACATGCACTCCAAAATTGAATTCGTTTTAACCGAAAAACTAGGCGACTTAGGCAAGAAAATTCATACGGCACGATCGCGAAACGATCAGGTATTGGTGGCACTTCATTTGTATTTTAAAAAGGAAATCGAAACCCTGAAAGCACTGACCAAGACCTTTTTTGATCTGTTAATGAATTTAGCCGAGCAGCACAAGGCACATCTCATGCCAGGCTATACCCATTTTCAGGTAGCGATGCCTTCCTCTTTTGGTCTTTGGTTCTCTGCCTATGCAGAGAGCTTAATCGATGATATGATCCTGCTCAATGCCGCCTATCAAGTGGTCGATCAAAACCCTTTGGGCAGTGCCGCAGGCTATGGAAGCTCTTTCCCAATCGATCGAAAAGCCACGACAAATTCATTGGGCTTTGGAGATTTAAAATACAATGTAATTGCCGCGCAAATGAGTCGAGGAAAAGCCGAAAAAACAGTGGCTATTGGAATGTCGGCTGTAGCCGCTACCCTTTCCAAATTGGCTATGGATATTTGCCTCTACATGGGACAAGAACACCATTTTATTCATTTCCCCGACGAATTGACTACTGGCTCCAGCATCATGCCTCACAAAAAAAATCCCGATGTTTTTGAACTTATTCGTGGGAAATGCAATCTCATTCAAGGGTTACCCAGCCAACTCAATTTATTGATGGGCAATCTTCCTTCTGGGTACCATCGGGAAATGCAATTGGCTAAGGGACCCATCATTGAAGCCATAGAGGATATAAAAAGCTGTTTGGAGCTTTTCACTTTCAGCCTCAAAGAAATTGAGATTCGAGAAAACCTATTGGACGACGATAAATATCAGTTTATTTTTAGTGTGGATACCCTTAATGAATGGGTGAAAGAAGGAATGCCCTTTCGCGAAGCTTATAAAAAAATGGGCGAAGCCATTGCAACGGGAAATTATACTCCAAAAAAGGATATAAGCCACACGCATTTGGGCAGTCTCGGCAATTTAGCTTTGGATTCAATCCGAGCGAAGATGGAAGCCGTCCTCAAAAAATAAAAACCCCTGTGTGAGTAAAGACTTTCTCTTGGCAATCGCATTTGCTTTTCCGAATCCCTAAATATGCAAGGCCCGGTCTTCTGTAGCTGCCAATGCGGCTTCTTTCACTGCCTCGGCATAAGTGGGATGGGAATGACTCATTCTAGCAATGTCTTCTGCTGAAGCCCGAAACTCCATGGCGGTTACCGCTTCTGCAATCAAATCCGCCACACGGGCCCCAACCATATGAACACCCAGTACCTCATCGGTCTCAGCATCGGCAAGAATCTTGACAAAACCGTCGGTATCCATACTCGCTCGTGCTCTTCCCAGAGCACGCATGGGAAACTGTCCGCTTTTATAGGCTACCTGAGCTGTTTTGAGTTCCTCTTCGGTCTTTCCAACAGAGGCTACTTCTGGCCAAGTATAAATTACGTTGGGAATAAGATTATAATCGATATGGGGCTGTTGTCCTGCGAGTTGCTCTGCAACCAACACTCCTTCTTCTTCGGCTTTATGTGCAAGCATAGCGCCCCGAACCACATCTCCTATTGCATAGATGTTGGGAACGACTGTTTGTAAATGATCGTTGACTTCGACTTGCCCACGTTCGTTGAGTTGAACACCCACAGTGTCCAATTGAAGTCCTTCAGTATAGGGCTTTCGCCCAACAGACACCAAACAATAGTCGCCTTCAAATTTCACTTCGTTTCCTTTTTTGTCAGTAGCTGTCACTGTAACCGAATTTTTTTGACGATCAACGGCACTGACCCCGTGTGAAGTGAAAAACTTTACCCCTTGTTTTTTCAGTACTTTTTGTAGTTCTCTTGATATGGCACTATCCATTACAGGTACGATACGATCTGCATACTCAATCACAGATACCGCAGCGCCCAATCGCCTATAAACTTGACCTAACTCAAGGCCGATCACACCACCGCCAACGACAAGGAGATGTTTTGGAATTTCCTTCAGCTCGAGTGCTTCTGTGGAGGTAATCACTCGTTCTTTGTCTAGCGTAATAAACGGAAGTGTTCCCGGTTTGGATCCGGTAGCGATGATGGTGTTTTTTGCTACCAGCGTCATTTTTTTCTTACCATCCACTTCAATATGAGTCGCATCGATAAAACGTCCTACCCCTTCGAAAACTTTGATTTTATTTTTATCCATCAAAAAATTGATCCCTAGGGTGGTTTGCTCCACCACCTGACGCTTGCGTCCAATCATTTTCTCCAAATTGACTTTAATCTCGCCAGGGATTTCAATACCGTGAGTATCAAAGTGCTTGATGGCGTCCTCATAGTGGTGCGACGAATCCAAAAGCGATTTAGATGGGATGCATCCTACATTTAAGCAAGTGCCCCCAAGCGTACTGTATTTTTCAATGATGGCCGTTTTGAGACCCAACTGCGCACAGCGAATAGCAGCTACATAGCCTCCAGGACCGGAACCGATAACAACAACGTCGAATGAATTCATTATTTGATTTTTGTTTTGCTTCAGTCAAAAATACAAATGTTTCTTGCTTCTATTGACCCTTTTGAACTATTTTGATAAGTTGAATGTATTCTAAGCCGTTACCCAAAACACTACTTAATTCCTTATTTATATTCTTTTTCGAATTCTCCTGATCCCAGGCTTTATCCATACTCTTTGTCTTATTCATAAAAATTAAATCAAAAAATTAAAAAAGAAATAATTGTTGTAACATTACGTCATTCATCTTTGCCACTATGAAATCCGAATCTAGTCTAAGTTTATTTAAGGCTCTCATCCCGCTTTTGATCCTCATCATTCTTCTAGCTGTCAATGTGAGTATTTTTGGAGATGATGCCTTAGGAGGTTCTAATCAGTTTATTTTGTTGGTTGGAGGTGCCGTTGCAGCCATCGTGGGTTTTGTTCATAAGATCACTTATCAAGAGATGCTCGATAAAGTAGCCAGCAACCTAAAATCAGTCACAGGAGCTATTTTGATTTTATTATTTGTGGGGGCTTTAGCGGGTACCTGGCTTATCAGTGGTATAATCCCAGCAATGATTTATTACGGCTTGCAATTGCTGCACCCAACCATATTTCTTCCCTCCTGCATCTTGATCTGTGCGGTTATTTCGATCGCTACAGGAAGCAGTTGGACCACCTCGGCCACGGTGGGCATTGCATTGATCGGAATTGGAAAAGCATTGGGACTTCCTGCTGGAATGATTGCAGGAGCGGTAATCTCAGGGGCCTATTTTGGCGATAAACTATCCCCCTTGAGCGACACCACCAACTTGGCTCCAGCTATGGCTGGTGGAGATTTGTTCACTCATATTCGTTATATGACTTTAACCACCGTGCCAAGTATCGTTATCACATTTTTGATTTTTGTCATTTTAGGGCTCTCCCAATCAGTCAATGGTGATTCCGATACCACATCATTAGTTAGCGCCATAGAACAACAATTTAATATTCACTGGGGATTGTTCTTAATCCCCTTAATTGTAATTGTATTGATTATTAAAAAAGCACCTCCTTTAGTAGCGTTATTTATAGGTACGATACTGGGTGCAGCCACTGCTTTTTTCTTTCAAAAAGACTTGCTACTTGAACTCTCTGGAGCTTCACAACTGGACAGAATCACTGCCTATCAAACTTTGATGGATGCCATAACTATCTCCACTCAAATTCCTACAAATGATCCCATTCTCAGAGAACTATTTTCTTCGGGAGGAATGCAGGGAATGCTTGGCACAGTATGGCTAATCATTTGTGCCATGGTATTTGGCGGAATAATGGATGCTATTGGGGCATTAAAAAAAATAAGTGAGGTCTTATTGAATTGGGCTCAGAATACATTCCAATTATTTGCCAGCACAGTAGCTTCTTGTTTAACTATCAATATTACCGCATCGGATCAATACTTATCTTTAGTCATTCCAGGTAAGATGTTTCAAAAAGCTTACGAGGATAGAGGCTTAGCCCCAGAAAACTTAAGTAGAACTCTGGAAGATTCGGGAACCGTCACCTCCGTTTTGATTCCCTGGAATACCTGTGGGGCATACCAATCCGGCGTATTGGGCGTGGGTGTGGGTGAGTATTTCTTCTATGCTATCTTCAATTGGCTCTCTCCATTCATGACGCTCACCTTTGCTGCGTTAAATATCAAAATCAGAAAATGGGTGAAATAATATTCCCCTAGAAAAAGCTTCATTCTGATTTTATACGGTTTCAAAATATTCGATGGTGTGGTCTAGACCATAGAAACAAATGCGCCCTAGTGATTTTTTTTATGCTTTGACAGGCTTTGCTTACCTTTGTTAGACTAGAGAGCTATGAGCAAACAAAAAGCCCAAAACCAACAACGTACTTCTACCCCCCGATCCCTAAAAAAAAGACAACGGCAAATTCTTTTTGGAGGTTTTTTGATGGGAGTGGCGTTATTGCTTGCCCTTTCATTTACTTCCTTTTACTTTAATTGGCAGTCGGATCAGAGTACTTTAAACGGGTTTGCCGATCCTACCATAAGCTCGGAGAATATTTTCAATAAATTTGGTGCTCTTGTCAGTCATTTTTTTATTTATCAACTCTTCGGAATCAGTGCCTTTGTTCTTGTCTATCTTTTTTTATTGACTGGCTTGTCTCTTTTTTTCAATTACTCGAAAAAAAACCTACTCAATCGTTGGAGTTGGGGCCTGTTGCATATGTTATGGTTATGTCTTTTTTTCGGATTCTTCTATGAGCGTGCTCCCTTACTGAGCGGCGTTGTTGGATTTGAAATTCACGACTATCTTTTCGCCTATATAGGTAGTCTGGGCTTGGTATTACTCTTGTTTTTTATGGCATTGATTATTCTTGTCTTGCGATGGAAGCTAACTCCAGAATCGCTAGCTGTAATTTTACGTTCCAATCGTCCTAGAATTGGATCTATATTCACCAAAGGAAAAACCGAAACCCGTTCCAAAGAAAATACAATTGAGAACGAGAATGACTCCGTCGCCCTTGATCTAGAAGAGCCGGGTCCGCAGCTTACGCCTCCTGAAGTGTCTCTACCCAATTCGCCAAAAGAAGATGACAAAGAAGTGACCATGGAAGTTCAAGAAGCTCCTGAAGAAGAAACCCTCGACTCCAATTTGGCTCAAGAATTGGTTGAAAAGCACGGGTTCTTTGATCCCACTTTGGAATTGAGTCGGTATCGACTACCAGCATTGGATTTGCTAAAGGATTATGGTGAAACTGGAATTACCATCAACCAAGAAGAGCTCGAAATCAATAAAAATAAGATTGTTGATACTTTAAGAAACTATAAAATTGGCATTGCTCAAATAAAAGCAACCATTGGGCCCACTGTAACCTTGTACGAAATTGTTCCCGATGCGGGAATACGAATTTCTAAAATCAAAAACTTAGAAGACGATATAGCGCTGTCTTTAGCAGCATTGGGCATACGAATAATCGCTCCCATTCCAGGGAAGGGTACAATCGGGATAGAGGTTCCCAACCAAAATCCCAGTATTGTTTCCATGCGATCCGTCATTGCCTCTCCAAAATTTCAAAAGGCTGAAATGGAACTCCCCATTGCACTGGGAAAAACCATCAGTAATGAAACCTTTGTAGTAGATCTAACCAAGATGCCTCACCTGTTGATGGCAGGAGCCACTGGACAAGGAAAATCGGTTGGACTGAATGCCGTATTGACCTCTTTGCTCTACAAGCGTCATCCCGCCGAGGTAAAGTTTGTCTTAGTAGATCCGAAGAAAGTGGAATTGACCATCTACAACAAAATTGAACGACACTACCTAGCCAAGTTACCCGATTCAGAAGAAGCTATCATCACAGATAATAGCAAGGTTATCAATACTCTAAATTCGCTTTGTATTGAAATGGACAACCGCTATGAACTTCTTAAAAACGCCTTGTGTCGCAATCTGAAAGAATACAATAAAAAGTTTAGAGAGCGAAAGCTAAACCCCAATGATGGACATAATTATTTACCCTATATCGTTTTGGTGGTTGATGAATTCGCCGATCTTATCATGACTGCTGGCAAAGAAGTGGAAACTCCAATTGCACGATTGGCTCAGTTGGCTCGTGCGGTCGGGATACACCTAATCATTGCCACACAGCGTCCATCGGTAAATGTAATTACTGGTATCATCAAAGCCAATTTTCCAGCTCGAATTGCTTTTCGAGTAACCTCAAAAATTGATTCTCGGACGATTCTGGACAGCGGAGGTGCGGATCAACTTATAGGTCGTGGTGACATGCTCTACACCCAAGGAAATGAATTGACACGGATTCAATGTGCCTTTGTCGATACGCCCGAAGTGGATCGTATTGCGCATTTTGTGGGAGCGCAAAAAGGATATGCCAACGCACATCTCCTCCCAGAATACGTGGGTGAAGAAGGAGGGAGTAGCCTCGACATTGATGCCTCAGAACGAGACGCTTTGTTTCGGGGAGCAGCAGAAGTAATCGTAACCGCTCAACAAGGGTCCGCCTCCTTGCTTCAGAGAAAATTGAAATTGGGCTATAATCGGGCTGGACGCATTATAGACCAGATGGAAGCAGCTGGAATCGTGGGTCCTTTCGAAGGAAGCAAGGCTCGGCAAGTACTCATTTCGGATCTTGTGGCTCTAGACCAACACCTGAAAAATGAAAACTCCTAGTATGAAAAGATTGTTTTTTGTTCTCTTGTTATTGACGTTTTACCCTTTGGAAGCACAAACTTCTCTTAAAGCAAAAGCCCTGTTGGACAAAGTGGCTAATGAAATGAATGCGGCAAAAAATTTACAATTTGGATTTACCTATGTCCTTGAAAATAAGCAAGAAAAAATTCGCCAGGAAACCGAAGGAAATGTAACTGTTGCTCAAGATAAATATCGGCTCAATATGACCGATGTTCAACAGCTTTTTGATGGCACACAGTTGTATACGATTGTTCCCGATAATGAAGAAATCACAATTTCTAGTCCCGACGAGGCAGCAGAAGTAGGGATCAATCCTAGTGAGTTGCTTTTTTTCTACACCAAAGGATATGACTATCATTGGGACATACTTCAAAACGTGAGGAGGAAAAAGATTCAGTATGTAAAATTGATTCCCACCGATGACAATCCAGATATCCAATACCTCTTACTCGGAATTGATGTGGCCAATTCCTCTATCTATCGCTTAATTGAAATTGGAAAAAATACCACACGAACCACCTTAACTTTGAACAATATGGTTCGAGATATTTCTTTGCCTGAAAACTTCTTTACCTTTGATTCCAGTCAGTATCCAGACTACTTTATAAACGAGGCTTTTTGAAAATTATTGATCGCTATATATTGAGTAGTTACCTCCGACGTTTGCTGGGGGTTTTTGCGATTTGTATGATTATATTCATTATTCAAACATTTTGGCTCTTTGTCGACGATTTAGCTGGAAAAGGGCTCGACATTATCATCATCTTACGCTTCTTACTATACTACTCTCCCAAATTAGTACCGTTGGTTCTTCCCCTATCCGTTTTATTGGCTTCACTAATGACCTACGGAGATTTGGCTGAAAACTATGAGTTTGCTGCAATGAAATCAACAGGTATTTCACTGCAACGCGCCATGAGAAGCCTCATTATTTTTCATGTTTTTCTAGGGATTGGTTCTTTCTATTTTTCCAATTATGTCATCCCCTTTGGAGAATTGAAATCATATAATCTTAGGAAGAACCTTGCCAAGCTGAAACCAGCCCTTGCCATTCGAGAAGGAATATTTAATGATTTGGGAAGCATCTCAATCAAGGTAGAGGATAAATACGGAGAGGACAACCGATTCTTAACAGATGTGGTCATTCATGAGAAAAGTCCTGATCAGAAAAATAATATTGTCATCAAAGCAGAAAATGGAGAATTGATCAGTGAAACTTCCGATGCTATGCTTCAACTGGTGCTGTATAATGGCAATCGATATGAAATCATTCAACCACAAAAAGCTGTGGATCGACGGCGCCATCCCCATGCCAAAGTCGCTTTTGAGCAGTATAATATGAATATTGATCTATCTGAATTCAACAATGTTGATTTAGAAGAAGAAAACTACAAGAGCACTTTTAGAATGCAAAAAGTGGATCAGCTGAATAAAAATATCGATTCTCTGGAAGGTGTTTTTAGTAAACAAAAGGAGGTTTTTGCTGCAAATTTCAAAAAATCCTCTCCCGGTACTGCATTGGCAAAAAATAATGGCACTATACAAGAATTGGACAGTATCCTACAAGCCAATGTTCTTAATTTTGCCCAGGTTTCTCGGAACTATCAATGGATAGAAATTACGCAGGGGGCGCTATCCAAAACACGAAGAAAGCTGTCAACTTTGGAAAATAAGAAAAAATCATTTTTTGTCATGCAGAAATTCATCAATCTTCACAAGATCACTAGAAATGATAAATATACCTTGATGTTCGCCTCGATCATTCTATTTTTGATTGGTGCCTCCTTGGGAGCCATTATACGCAAAGGAGGGTTTGGTCTGCCATTGGTCTTAGCGGTGATTATTTTTCTCACTTACCACTATATTGGTATGTTTGGCAAAAACGCAGCTGAAGACAATAGTATTTCACCCGAACTTGCATCCTGGATATCTACCCTTATATTTGGCCCTTTAGCCTACTTTTTAACCCGCAGGGCTTCCACGGACAAAGGCTTTATCAACCTGGATGGAATTTTAGTCCCTATTAATAAATTCTTGGCCCGTTATTTAGGAAATTCAAACAATCACTAATGTCTAAATCTACAGTATTCCATTCCATCCCAGAAGCCATTGCCGCGGTACAAAAAGGTGAAGTAATCATTGTTGTTGATGATGAAAATCGTGAAAATGAAGGTGATTTTATTGCAGCTGCTGAACAGGTAACTCCAGAAATGATCAACTTTATGGCTACCCATGGACGCGGACTTATCTGTACACCACTCACGGAAAAGCGCTGTGAAGAACTACAACTCAGTCGGATGGTCAACACCAATACTGATCCGTTGGAAACCGCCTTCACCGTATCCGTAGATTTAAAAGGCAATGGAGTGACTACTGGGATCTCAGCCAGTGACCGTTGTCAAACAGTCAAAGCATTGGTAGATCCAAATATTCAAGCCCATCAACTCTCAAAACCTGGACATGTCTTTCCCCTGATTGCCAAAGAGGGAGGTGTGTTGCGACGAACAGGGCACACGGAGGCTGCCATAGACTTTGCTCGTTTGGCTGGTTTTAACCCAGCGGGCGTCATTGTTGAGATTATGAATGAAGATGGAAGTATGGCCCGATTGCCAGAACTTATAGAGGTAGCCAAAAAATTTAATCTTAAACTAGTCTCTATTGAAAATCTGGTTTCTTACAGAATGCAACACGACAGTTTGATTTTGAAAAAAATGGATCATGAAATTCAAACTCGTTTTGGTAAATTCCGGCTACGTGCCTACGAACAGACTACTACCCAACAGATTCATATTGCCTTGACAACGGGGGAATGGTCTGTAGGAGAGCCTATCCTTACCCGTATTAATTCCACGCGCATCAGCGATGATATCTTGGGCTTGCTCACCACTGGAATCGATCGAAGGCTGGAAGACATTTTCCGAGTCATTAACAAGGAAGGAAAAGGGGCCATCTTGTTCATTCAGCACCACCAAGCTTCGGAAAATTTACTTTTGCGATTGGAACAATTGACCCACATACAGAAAAAAGGTGTGTTGGATAAGACCCCACCCCTTCCTATGGACGAGCGCGATTTTGGAATCGGTGCTCAAATTCTCCACGATCTCAATATCAATAAGCTGAAAGTTATGACCAATTCTAGCCAAAAGCCAAGGATTGGATTGACTGGTTATGGATTGGAAATCAGTAGCTATGTGAATTATTAACTGAAAAACCATAACTTCACCGACATGGCACTCACCATAACGAGAAGGGCTATTTTTACTACTTTTTCTCCTTTCTTAACCGACCACCGACTGGTGAACCAAGCTCCAAACGAAGTCCCTAAAGCCATCCAAAGTCCCATCATCCAGTCAACCATACCGTTCCATGCAAAAGTTCCCAAGGCAAAAAAACTATAAATGCATACCACGGTCACCTTGGTGGCATTGGTGGAGATAAGGTCTAAATGGTTGATTTGTGTCAAAAATAACATGATCACAAAGCCAATACCTGCATTGATAAATCCACCATAGATTCCAATGATAAAAAATCCTATCAAAGCCCCAAAGAAATACTTGCCCTGTAATCGCTGCTGAAAAGTACCTTTTTTTTGTTTGGGACTCACAACAATCAAAGCAACCACCACCAGCATAATAATGGCTAATATTTTATTGAACAAAACCCCTTCAATATCAATTGCTATTCGGGCACCTAATAAGGCTCCTAAAGAAGCCGATACGCCTAAGTATAACGTAAATTGATTGGGCACAAACCCTTTGCTTCGATAGCCCATACTACCAAATAAGGATTGGATCACAATAGCAATGCGATTGGTGCCGTTGGCAACAGCGGGCGGCAAACCTAGAAAAATAAGTATTGGAAGAGTGATTAAGGAACCTCCCCCGGCTAAGGTGTTGATAATTCCCGCTAGGAAGCCCACCCCAATTAACAAGCCAATTTCTGTTAGATTTTGCACTAGACAAAGATAGGCAGTTCCCAAACCCTTGGGCAATCTGGCCATAAAAGATTGGTTTTTAAATCCAGAAAAAGGAATGTATATTTGCCTTCGCTAAGGAGAAATGGCAGAGTGGTCGAATGCGGCAGTCTTGAAAACTGTTGAGGGTCACACCTCCGGGGGTTCGAATCCCTCTTTCTCCGCTTGACTGGATAACCCCCTGGTAATCAGGGGGTATTTCCAAAAAAGTAAACAACGAGTACATAGATAGCAGTTTTACCAGTATCCTTAGTTCTATTTAGGCAGTCTCTTAAATCATTTCTCTTCCAATAGGGTCCAGTTCTATTGAAATTTTGTGTCTCATTAATCAATTTTTTTTATAACTTACTGCTTATAAACCAATTAAATATGAATGAGATTGTAATTGTAATTATAGGCGCAGTGACTTTGGTGGGTGGGGTAATTCTCTATGCTGTTATTTCAACTACTACAGGAATGGAAGAAGACGTCAATAAAAACTATATTCCAGACTGGATGGAGCGTCTTATGGGACGTGATCCTTCGAAAGGAGAAGACTAGATTTTACTTTACTTCTGCATCTGTTTTAAAGAAATTAGGAATTATTCGTGCTTGAGTTTTTTGCTCAAAGGCATAAGCTGCTTCGATCAATACCGGCTCAGACCATGCTTTCCCAAAAAAAGACAAGCCAACAGGCAAACCGTGGATTTCTCCCATGGGAACACTGATAATGGGATACCCTGCCCAAGCGGAGGGCGATGAACTCCCTATATGATAATTGTCTCCGTTGATCCAGTCCGTGGTCCATGCGGGACTCCCTGTAGGTGCAATAATTAAATCCAAGTTGTTTTCATCCATCACCCGATCTATTCCTTCTTGCTGGCTCAATCGTTTTAAGTTTTCTAAAGCTTCTTTGTAAACCTCACTATTCATGCCCTCACTTTGCTGGGCTTGTTCAAGATAGGTTTGGTTATAGTATTTTAATTCAACAGCATCTTGTTTATTAAACTCAATCAATTCTTCCAAACTCTTAATGGGACTTTCTTCCCCTAAGGAAGTAAAATAGTCGTTCAACCCATCTTTATACTCATGAATCATAACCTGTAAAGAATGGTCTCTGGTCTTAGGCGAATTGATTTGATCTATAGGAATGACTGTGGCCCCATTTTTTTCAAGAACAGAGACTGCTTTATATACCAGCGCATCAACCCTCTCGTTGATATGTAATGGCTGGGTATATAGTCCAATCCTTTTGTCCTGTAAGCCGTCTTTTTTAAGATAAGGGGTATAGTCATTTAAAGCGTGAGAAGTGCTAGCTGAGGTCTTTGAGTCCTTCGGATCTTCCCCTGTAAGGACACCCAATGTAGTAACCGCATCACGAACGGTTCTTGCCATAGGACCAGCCGTATCTTGAGTGTAGGATATGGGAATGATTCCCCTTCGACTAATCAATCCTACTGTAGGTTTAATCCCTACAATTCCAGATGCATTTGAGGGACAAACAATCGAACCATTCGTTTCCGTGCCAATAGCCAAAACGGTAAGATTAGCCGAAACAGCCACTCCGGAACCTGAGCTGGAACCACAAGGATTTCGGGTAAGGATGTAGGGGTTTTTGGTTTGCCCATTCAGACCGCTCCATCCGCTGGAAGAACTTTCACCACGAAAATTGGCCCATTCACTTAAATTAACTTTTCCAAGGATGACAGCACCTGCTTCTCTGAGATGCTTTGTTACTTCACTATCCTGTAAGGGTTTTGATCCTTTTAAGGCGCGAGAACCAGCTGTGGTGGACATTGCATCGTGAGTATCGATATTATCTTTAAGTACAATGGGGATTCCATGCAAAGGGCCACGAAAATTTCCATTGGCACGTTCTTTATCTAGTGATTGGGCAATACGAATTGCTTCGGGATTAATTGCAATAAAAGAATTAAGCACTGGGCCCTTCTCGTCAATAGCAACAATACGATCCAAATAGGCTTGTGTGACCTCTGCTATGGTAAAATCTCCTTGGGTATAACCTTCTTGTAAATGCTCAATATCCATTTCAAGAAAAGGAAAATTATTATAATCTGTAGCCAAAGGAGGGGTACAGGCTAGTAGTAAAAACATCAAAAACCAGGGAAAAAAATATTTCATATAAAATCAATTGTAATCCACCAAAAGGTAAAAAATAAAACGGTTTCTATATAAAGTTGTACTTTAATTAAAATCATTTTCATGAAAAAATTAACTTTCCTAATCCTATTGCTTACTGCAGTGTCCAATTATGCTCAAAAAGAGTCCATCGAGGCACCCCTTCTCCATTCTGTTTATTTCTGGCTTGAAAACCCAAATTCAACAACGGATCAAGCGGCTTTCGAAGCTGCCATACAAAAATTGATTATTACCAATCCCCAAGGTTTACGTTCCTATTTGGGCAAACCAGCTAGAACGGAACTCAGAGAAGTAGTAGACAATAGTTATACTTACGCCTATATTATGACCTTTGAGAGTCGTGAAGCGGAGGCGGCTTATCAAACCGATCCTACCCATCTTCGCTTTATAGATGAGGCCCAACATTTATGGAAAAAGGTAGTAGTATACGATGCAGTCCCGATTATGGACTAAAATCCTTGAATGCCCTGCACTGTAGTATACTTGAGGGTAAATCGTTTGTCGGGATGGATTATTTTATAGGCAGATTGGACGGCAAGGGTCGCTTCATGAAAACCACAGAGAATTAATTTGAGTTTGCCCGGATAAGTATTGACATCCCCTACGGCAAAAATACCTGGTCTATTGGTTTGATAATCAAGCGTATTGTCAACAACAATGGCATTTTTTTCAATTTCCAAACCCCAATTGGCCATTGGGCCAAGCTTGGGCGACAATCCAAATAAAGGCAACCAGCAATCTATTGAAAGAGGCTGTTCTGCTCCCTCTTTTGTACGGAGAATTGCTGTGGTCAATTTTGTTGCCCCTTGAAGAGCAACTACCTCTGCATGTGTAAATATTTTCATCTTCCCCTTTGCTTCGAGATCGTAGGCCTGAGTAACCGAATCTTTGTGAGCGCGAAATTGATCGCTTCGATGAACCAAAGTAACTACGGGTCCACTCTTTTTAGCAAAATAAATTGCCCAATCCAGTGCTGAATCCCCTCCACCTGAAATGACTATTTTTTTACCATTAAAATCATCAGGGTTTTTGACCATATAGTGCATGCCCTTTTTCTCATAATTTGCTAACTGATTAATCTGCGGTTTGCGTGGTTCAAAACTTCCCAGTCCACCAGCAATGATAACCACAGGGGCTAGGTGCTTCACTCCCGATTGAGTGGTCACTAAAAAAGATCCTTCTTGTTGCACAATGGTTTCGGCCCGATCCCCTAGAGTATATCCTGGCTTGAAAGGAGCCGCTTGTGAAAGGAGCTTATCCACCAATTCTCCTGCCATCACCGAGGGATAACCTGGAATATCGTAAATGGGTTTTTTGGGGTAGATCTCTATCAATTGCCCCCCTGCCTCTGGAAGGGCATCAATCAAATGGCATTTCAGTTTCATCAATCCGGCTTCAAATACAGTGAATAGTCCCACAGGACCCGCACCAATGATGAGAATATCTGTCTTAATCATAGACTGTAAAATTAGGAAACAACATTCGTTTTATAGCCTTACTTTTGTAAGAGATTCTGAATTATGGAGAAGTCTTTTTCCAATGGATGACTAGTTTCTTGGCCAGAAGTCATATTTTTTAGCAGAAACACTTCCTGATTCCACTCTTGTTGCGCACAAATAACTACCCATGGAATATTTTTTTGATTGGCATAACTCAGTTGTTTTTTGAATTTTGCCGGGCTGGGATAAAATTCAGAAGCTATACCCGCCGCTCGTAGCTTTTTCAAAAGTGAAAGGTTCCATGGGATTGCCTTTTCTTCGAATTGTGTCAACAAAACTTGTGTTTCAACACCTAGTGTTTTGGGATACAGATTCAATTCTTCAAGAACTAGGCCAATCCGGTCAAAACCAAAAGAGATTCCAATACCGCTTTTGTCTTTTAAACCAAAACTACCTGTCAAATCATCATAGCGTCCTCCCCCCCCGATAGAACCCATTTTTACACCTGTGGGGGGAGCAACTTCAACAATTAGCCCCGTATAGTAATTCAACCCTCTGGCAAGGGTGACTTCCAAGTCTATCGTATTATTAAATGACAGCGATTCGATTTGCTTTACAATAAATTGAAGTTCTTCTACCCCCTCAAGTCCTTGCGGACTAGATCTGAGTATTTCTTGGAGCCTTTCTAGCTTTTCAGAGGCGGTACCCCGAATTTCGAAAAAAGGCGAAAGGGTCTTCATCGCCGTAGAATCGAATCCTTTTTCAACCAATTCTTTTTCTACACCTTCTCGTCCTATTTTATCCAATTTATCCAAACTCGTGGTAAAAGGAATCAATTGTTTCGATGCCCCAAGCAAATCGGCCATTCCCGCTAAAATTTTTCTATTATTGATTTTAAGGGTTATCCCTTCCAATCCCAGTTTGGTAAACACGTTATCATAGAGCTGTAGCATTTCAATTTCTTGGTAGAGCGATTTTTCTCCAACAATATCTGCGTCACATTGGGTAAATTCTTGAAAACGGCCGTGCTGGGGACGGTCTGCTCGCCAAACATTTTGGATTTGATAACGACGAAAGGGAAACACCAATTCATTCTGATGTTGCGCAACAAATCGAGCGAATGGAACGGTAAGGTCATAGCGTAGTGCTTTTTCACTAAGGGAATTAGAGAATTGAGCCAAATCCCCCGATTTTAAGGCTGTAAGATTGGCTTTTTTTACTTTTTCACCTGAACTAAGTATTTTAAAGATTAAGCGGTCGCCTTCCTCTCCATACTTTCCCATAAGCGTTTCTCGCTTTTCAAAAGAAGGTGTTTCTATAGGCTGAAATCCAAAACGCTGAAAAGAATCCGTTAGGACCGATTTTAAATAGTTACGTTGAGCCACCTGTTGTGGTGTAAAATCACGTGTTCCTTTTGGGATGGATGGTTTCAAAGACAAAGACTTTGAGCAAATATCCTACTTTTTTGTGGTTTTGAAAAAGGATTCCAACTGGCGATAACGTTCCCCTTCAGAAAGTACACATCCTTGCTGAATGAGTTCAAAGAGTTCTTTCTCCCGGTCGGGGCCAATTTTTTTTTTAGAAGCCATCAGTTCAATGGCCGTATTTCCAATATGTTCCATGGCCCATTGCCATCCTTTTATTGTGGCTAAATCGATACTGGGATTTGAACAACTGAGTATCCGGAGAAACATTTCATTCTCTTCTATTGAAAACAGAAATACTTTTGAAGCGCTTGTATTTTCTAGATATCTTAGTTTTTTCAGGGTTTTTTCCCATATCAGATCACTGAACAAATCCAGTTCTTCCTCCACTAGGGAGGGTTGTTCATCTTTCATTTTCTCCCATTGAGATTGGTCAATGGATTGAGAAGCTAAAAACTGTGCGAACTCACGATGAAGGGCTTCAAATTGTTCTCGGGTAAGTCGGCAAAATTTCACAGCAGTGTAAAAAAAATCCCCACCTAAGTGAGGATATAATTTATATATTTTATGTTAGGCTTTTTTCTCAGCTTTAATCTCAAAGGGAACCTGAACGGATACTTCTCGATGAAGTCGAACGGAAGCTTCATATTTACCTAACCGTTTGATGATTTTTCCAGGAAGAGCAATGCGATTTTTTTCAATGGCGTGTCCTTTAGCTTCCAGAGCAGAAGCAAGATCGTTTGAGGTCACCGAGCCAAAGAGCTTATCGCCTGAGCCTACTTTCGAAGCAATTTTAATATCGAGTGCAGTTAGCTTGTCGCCCAAGGCAGTAGCGTCGTCAATAATTTTTTTCTCCTTGAAAGCCCGTTGCTTTAAGTTCTCCATCAAAACTTTTTTGGCAGAGCTGGTAGCCAGGACTGCTTTACCTTCTGGGATGAGAAAGTTACGCCCGTATCCATTTTTTACCGTTACTACATCGTCTTTAAACCCTAGGTTTTCAACGTCTTGTTTGAGTATTAATTCCATAAGGATAAATTATTTGAGCATGTCTGCAACATAAGGCATAAGCGCTAAGTGACGCGCTCGCTTTACAGCTACAGATACTTTACGTTGATACTTAAGAGAGGTTCCTGTGAGCCGTCTGGGTAGAATCTTCCCTTGTTCGTTGACAAAACTCAACAAAAAGTCAGCATCTTTATAATCGACATACTTGATTCCCGATCTTTTAAAACGGCAATACTTTTTCTTGGTAGCCGTATCAATATTCAGTGGGGTCAGGTATCTGATTTCCCCTTCTTTTTTTCCGGATTGTTGTTCTTCTATTTTAGACATGATCTAGGCTTCTGCTTTAATTTTTTTTCTTCTTTTTTCGGCCCAAGCTAGTGCGTGTTTGTCTAGCTTGACTGTTAAGAAGCGCATCACGCGCTCATCTCGTCTAAAGGCAACTTCCATAGCATCGATAGCTTCTGCATCAACAGAGAATTCTATCAAATGGTAGAAGGCGCTTTTTTTGTTCTGAATGGGATAGGCCAATTTTTTAAGCCCCCAATTTTCTGTACTTGTGATGGATCCACCCTTATCGGTAAGGAAATCCAAATACTTTTGTACTGCTTCCTCTATCTGGGTCTCAGATAGAACGGGATTTAAAATGAAAACAGTTTCGTAATGGTTCATAAATTGTTTTTAGGAGGGCAAAATTAAGGTTTAAGTCAGTTCAAACCAAAAGTTTCTTTTCTTTTTCAATCATTTTTCTATAAATTTGATACACTAACTATATTATTGCCTCAATATCGAATGCGACTTCAAGGAATCCTCGTAATAGCCAACGCAGTTGAAAGACTCAAAATTGGTCAACTCTTAACAAAAATTAAGAACGTTTCTCTCAAGGAAGAGTTCGATTCTGCAATTGATGCTTCGGAATATCTTACATACAATGCGGTTGATTTTATTGTTTTGAAGGCGGATTTGCCTGTTTATGATGGATTTGATTTTCTCAAGAGTTTAAAAAATAAAGTAGAAGTCATCCTAATTTCAAAACAAGATCAAGATGCCCTGATCGCGTTCGAACTGGGTTTAGTGGATTGTCTTCCTTCTAATTTTAAGAAAGAACGCCTCCAATTGAGTTTTGATAGAATACGAGCTAAACATCAGGAACTCGAGGGCGTTGAAGTTACACAAGACCCATCAATAGTAATTCGATGCAATCTAAAAAATGAAAAAATATTTATTAAAAATATCCTGTGGATTGAAGCGATGGGAGATTATATTCGAATAATCACCTCCTCGAAAAAGTACGTAATACTATCTACAATGAAACAATTTATGAATCGATTGCCCCCCAATCAATTCTTCCGAACCCATAAATCATTCATTGTTAATGTCAAAAAGGTAGATCGATACACTGCCAACGAAGTTGAAGTAGCCGGCAAATTATTGCCCTTAAGCCGTTCCAGAAAAGGCGAATTCCAAAGCACTTTTTCATTGAATTAATAGGGGTCAACGTCGATATTAATTCGTGTGGCTCGATAGGCAGGAATTGCTTCAAAGCTCTTTTGAGTTTTTAAAATCAATTTTTTTAGATTTTTACGGTCGTTGGCTGTAGGCATCTTTAGCAACAATTGTTGAAGATATTGATTTTGAATGCGACTGACAGGAGGAGCTACCGGCCCCAGAACTGTTTTTTCATAAGACTGACGAATTACATTGGCAAACCATTGCGCTGCGTTTTCAACCAACTCTCGGTTGCGATGCTTGAATGTTATCCGAATCAAACGGCCAAAGGGAGGGTAATCCAATCGTTGACGCTCCTTCATTTCAGTAGTACAAAAAGTTGCTAAACTTTGATTTTGGACGTGTTTTAAAATCTCTTGGTCTGGATTGTATGTTTGAATCAAAACCTGCCCTCTCTTTTGGCTCCTTCCAGCTCTCCCAGCCACTTGACTCAACATTTGTACACTCCTTTCTTGAGCTCTAAAATCAGGGTAATTGATTAACTGATCGGCATTGATTACTCCCACCAACTGTACATTCTCAAAGTCAAGCCCTTTAACCACCATTTGGGTACCGATTAAAATCTGAATAGTACCCTTAGAAAAGGCCGCCAATAATTTATCAAAATCGAATTTACCACGGGTACTATCCCAATCCATCCGACCGATAGCTATATCTGGAAAAAGTTTTTCCAACACACTCTCTATTTGTTGTGTTCCAGTACCTTTATCTGTTAGATGTGGCGCCCCACAAGCATGACATTCGTTTGGTTTTGGAATGTGATAACCACAATAATGGCACTGCAAACGTTGATTATATTCGTGATAGGTGAGGGTGACATCACATTGGGTGCACTGAGGAATATGACCACAACTTATACATTCCAATATCGATGCATACCCCCTTCTATTGTGAAATAAAATGATTTGGTGCTTTGCCTCGAGGGCGGCTGCCATCGCCTCCATCAAGGTTTGGGAAATCATTTCCTTCATTTGTTTTTTTCTGTAGGCCTCTTTGAGATCAATAAGCTCAATGGCAGGGAGTTGAGCCTCCCCATATCTTTCTTGGAGAAGGACATGGCCATATTTTCCCTTGCTAATTTGATGACGTGTTTCCAAACTGGGTGTGGCAGAACCCAATAATACTTTAGCTTTGTTGAATTGGGCCATAATAATTGCTACATCTCGAGCATGATAGCGGGGAGCAGGATCAAATTGTTTGTAGGAATTTTCGTGTTCTTCATCCACTACTACTAGGCCAAGCTTTTGAAAGGGTAAAAAGATGGCAGATCGAGCCCCGATGATCAGTTGAGCCTTTGTATCTTCTTTTAGGACATGCTGCCAAATTTCAGCTCTTTCCTGAGGATTAAATTTCGAATGATATACTGCTAGTTGGGATGGGAACTTTGACTTGAGGCGAGATACAATTTGCGTGGTTAATGAAATTTCTGGAACCAAATACAATACTTGTTGCCCCACTTCCAAACAAGCTTTTATTTTTTTACTGTATAGAGCCGTTTTTCCTGAACCTGTAATTCCTTCTAATAAAACTACTTCATGGGACTCAAATTCCGAATTAATTTCATCAAAAGCAAGCTGTTGAGCTTGGCTTAAAACGTCAGAAGAAGTAGCTTTGTTGGGATCACTGACCAAGCGATCTACTTGGATTTCTCGAAATTCAAATATTCCTTTTTTTTCAAGTTGATTGACTATGGATCCGCTTACCTTCCATTTTATGCGTGAAGGAATTGTGGGCGTCCATTCTCCCTTAGGACAATCGGAAAGATACCCTAGAAGATAAGCCTCTTGTTTGGGTGCTTTTTTTAATTTTTCGAATACCATCGCTAAGGCCGCTTTTTTCATGTAGTTGGGGTGCAATCGCAACTGCTTTTCTTTTTTAGGTCGGTAGGTTTCTTTGAGTAATTGTTGTTGGAATACATAGTGGCTTGCCAGCAGATTCCCAACGTGCTTGCCAATAGTTTTTTTTCCAATTATATTTCGAGTATCGTTAAACGTTAAGGGACCTTTTTCCAAGGCTTCTAGGAGAAGGTGCTCCTCTTCTCCAAGGGCATCCCAATCAATTGTTGCAGCTTCATTTTTTTCTAAAATGGTTTCACTTTCCAGAAGAAATACGGAGGGCAGAGCTGCTTTCATTATGGGGCCAAGAGAACAGAGGTAGTAATGGGCCATCCACTCCCACAATTGCAGCTGATCATTCGAAACTGAGGCTTCTGTATCCAAAATACATTCAATAGGTTTTACCTCATAGCTTAGTGGAGGTTGGCTGTGAAGTCCAAGAATGATTCCAGTGTAAAATTTAGATTTTCCAAAAGGCACAATAACGCGTTTTCCAATGGTAGCCTCCTTTATCAAATCTGATGGTAGTGCATAAGTGAAAGGTTTTGGGAGTGGAAGCGGGAGAATGATGTCGGCAAACTGTTCCATAGCTGCCTTTATTTTGACTCAGTTGGGGAATTCTTCAACCGTGTAAGCGTAGCATTGAGTTCAAATCCAAGTAATAAAATATTGGAATTGAGCCAGATGTACAAAAGAAAAAGTAAAAGGGCACCAATAGAGCCATAAAGTTGGTTATAAGTGGCAAAATTGTCAATATAAAGTCCAAAGAGGTAGGTAGTGGTTATAAATAGTAAGGTTGTCATTAAGGCACCTGCTGAAAAGAAACGCGCTTTTCTGCCTTCGATAGTTCCAAAATAATAAAGTAAG
>CENJ01173749.1_pt1 | contig 29749 bp, 29 predicted proteins | sample 356161 | NCBI WGS metagenome assembly CENJ01 (sample SAMEA2619531, study PRJEB7988) | marine metagenome | biome: marine biome (ENVO:00000447); feature: surface water layer (ENVO:00002042); material: "saline water (ENVO:00002010), including plankton (ENVO:xxxxxxxx)" | depth 5 m | reverse complement strand
ACAGGAACAGGAACAGCTACTGACACAGGAACAGGAACAGCTACTGATACTGGGACTGGTACTGGCACAGGGACTGGTACAGGAACTGGAACGTCTACAGGAACTGGAACGTCTACAGGAACTGGAACAGGAACAGGAACAGGAACTGGAACTGGAACTGGCTCTGGTACAGGAACTGGTTCTGGAACATAACTAAACTATTTTGTTAAAAGAGAGCGTAAAGCTCTCTTTTTTCTATCTAATAAATTCTCATTGAAGTTATTTTATCTAAAAGATTTACCGATTTATTTAACAATGCAGCAGGATCTTTAGTTAGTGGATGCCACTCGTAATAACCCAGTGTGGGATTTGGTTGAAATAAACTAAAGGGAATTTTCAATTTTATTCCCTTATCAAATGAACCTTCTCCATATAGTTCGTAAGGTACATTTGTGTTTGAGAAAAAACTTCCAAACTCTACACCATTATCAAACCGTCTTGAAATTTCAAGAGTATAACCTACGTCACCCGCCAAATATTCTCCATACGAAAATTTAAAAAGAGTATTAGTTTTTGGTTCTAAGAGCTGTATGTTGCCCCTGAAAATTGTATTTTTATAGTCCTGAAATTTAAATAGCATTTCATAGTCTCTCTTTTGTAATGCAAACGCCTCTAAACCAAATGATACTATTGAGGATTCAGGAAAATATTGATACTCTGCTCCAATTCCTCCAAACATTTCCTCATACATACCAGCACTAAATCGTAGAAAATGCTTCCTGGCAAATGATTTAAAATAATTCAACTCCATTCTGCCTATGTATGGTTTCCCACCGACATTATTTAAATATTTTTTAATATCTGATCTTACTTGATTAGGATATGTGTCAACTGGAGGTATAAAAAGACGGTCAAAGTCATCGTATAGTGAATATTGAATATTTCCAAGGAAGAAAAGATTCTCTTTAATTAATACCTCTAAATCATAATTTAGAATTATGCCTTGAAAAATAAACCCCTCTCTAGAAGCTAAAAAATTTCTTATTCTTGGCGATAAAGATTGATTAAATTGAGGGAATTTTTCATTAACGATATGCCTTGTTTCTAGATTTTCTGAATATTTTATTTTATCGCTTCTATATTCTGGCTCTCTGGCATCAAGCTGCCCTGAATATACTTCCATCCCAAGAGTTTTTATAATAACTTCTATGTAATTTTTTTCAGATGCTATTTTTTCAGAATTTTTAGTCACTCTATTTAATACTTCATATTGATTCATATAAGAATTCTGAGACACTTTTATTTGAATAGTTTGATCATCCTCTTTAACGCTTTGAAGTCCAATATTATTAAGTACTAGAATTTTTTGAAGTTTTTGGTAATTGTCTATTTTTCTTGATACTTTTTGTTCTCCATTATTTTTGAAATTCAGGAAGTTTTGTGTTGATGAAAGCTGAAAGTTAATTGTGTTGCCTCTATTGAAGTATATCTTTCCATTGAAATTGTTGCGGGCAATATTTACTCCAAAATTTAGTCTAGAAGATGGCTTCTCATAACCCACAGCTGAAGGTGTTTCAGTTGTGTCATACTCAAGAAGAAACGAAATATTATTATTAAATCTATATGCAAGGCCAGAAAAAAAGGAAATTTCTTTTCCAGAAAAATAATTATTTGTTTCAAAATTACCCCCTTGATCTGAAAATGTTGTGTTCCTGTTTCTAAATGAACTATCTATTGCTATTAGGGGGTTCTTAATCATTTTTTTACCATTTAATTTTCCCCATCCAGCTCCAAAAGAATATTCAAATCTATTGAAGTTATTGCTTAATACAATATATTCACCACTGAAAATTCCTGTCCCTGCAATATCATTTGCCCCTAAAGCTATGGCTGGGAAAAAACCTTTGTCCTTAATCTGCAACTTTACGTTAAAACCTTTATCTTTATATGACTGCTTAAACCCACCATAATCTTTTCTGCCAACATCAACATAAAAAATAGTAACGTCAATCCATTCAAATGGGCTTCCAGTAAGAAGTAATTTTCTATCTGGCTTCCCTCTATCAATCCCAAAAAATAGGGTAGATTCTTTCAACGTAAATGCTGAAGGCATATTTAAATACCCTGCCTGACCATGTGAATTTATATTGGAACCAAAGAATTCTAATGGAATTGACAAAAAACCCAAATAAAGAATTAGTCTCAATTTCTAATTGAGTTAAGAGATGCAGCTGCAAAAGCAACATCTGAAATAATCTTTGTTGCTACTGATACAAGAGGTATTGTGTCTAACTTTGACAAGTCTCTAGGCACAACAAGCGTATCACCGGACTCTGGAAATAACTCCTTTTTAAAATAGCCTGATGAAAGCACATACGACTCACCATTAGCTTTAATTACATAAGCTGCCTTTTTGTCTGCATAGTTGGTAAATCCTCCCGCATAGTTAATGTATTCATCCCAGCTTTGGTTTTCTATAATCATGGTTGTGAGAGGGTTTAAAACTTCTCCTGCAACAGTAATAGTTGAAGATCTTGCGGGCACTAAAATCTCATCACCCTCTTCTAAGTAAAATGTTTTTGCTGAAGCAGAAAACGGTGCAAAATTTCCAGACACTCTGCCTGCGTAATCTAAATTTTCAGTAAGTGAGAGTATCCCTTGAATATCAACAAAATTACCAGATGAGTTTAATGGATTTCCAACCTGAGCAATAATTACATCAGTTAAAACCTTCTTTGACCCTTCTACTGCCAATCTTTCTCGTTCCTTCACACTTGACCTGGAAACAATTATTCCTTTAGCTGAAGCATTATTTGTAAGCCCACCAGCCATTAGGTATAGGTCATTAAGTGATGTGTTGGAATTAATAATATATTTCCCTGGGTTATTTACTAATCCATTAATTTCAACAATAAAAGTATCTTTTGTTTTTTCAGGAAAATTAATTATATCAAGGTCTTTAGAATCAAAAAATTTATAGAATGCGTTTTGTTCTAAATTTGATTTCAAATTAACTGAAACTAGCTCTTCATCTAGATCAATATTATTCTCCAAAAAACTAAATATTGATGCTGGTGAAACTTTGCCTTGAAATGGGAAGATAATTGTATTCTTGCCTATATTAATTATTTTTCTGTTTGAGTTTCGAATCTTATTGTCTAAGTCTACATAAGAAAAATTTTCATCAACTTTTTCAAGTACTGCTATTTTTTCCTTCAACTTATTTATCTCATCGTATTCATCTAACCCAACAAGAGATATCTCTTCAGATGTTGAACTATTTAATGTTCGATTTTCAAGTTGTGTCAGAAAAAAATATTCTTGCTCCTTCAGACGCTCTTTAAGTTTATCAATATTCGATAAATCTTTGACTTCACTACCAAATATAAGCGTAAGTTCTGAAAATAAATCTATCTCTTCTCTAGAAAAGAAAAATATCTCAGGATTATCATATATTTCAATAAATTCATAACTAACTGGATCAGCAAGAGAGAATGTTTCATATTTAGTTTCCAAACCATTTATATTTGTTGATTTAACAACTGCAAAAAAGGGGTAGATATTAGAGGAGAAGGAAAGTTTATCTACCAATATTTTGAGACTTTGACCTTTGTTAAAGGCATAAACTCCTGATGATACTGCAGAGCCTGAAACATAAGCTTCATTATCAGTAATTTCAGTATTTTTCCCTATAAACGCTTTTCTAAGATCTTTATTGCCTATTCTATCTTCAATATTAAAATTTACAGGCTTAATAGTTCCTTCGGAAGATGCTGAAATAAACAAGCTCTCATAGGAAGATGCACTGCCAAAACCTTGCGAGAAAGTTACTAAATCTTTGTAAGTGTCGGTTGGCAAATATTCATATATCATTGGTCTATTGACGTTGCCTGTCATTTCAATACGTTTAGTTGTTGCTGGCACAATGACAGAATCACCATTTTTAAGGTTTAAATCAGACGATCTATCGCCAAAAATCAAGAATTGATATAAATCAACCTTTTTCTCCTCACCGCTTAAACTTTTTATAATTATTTCTCGTAGACTTGCAGTATCTTCTAGCCCTCCCGAATACTTTAGAGTCTCTGAAAGTGAAACAAAGGGATTTAGTAAGTATGTTCCAGGTGCTTTAACTGCTCCTATGACTGAAATCTTTTTCAGGGATGCTCTTGTAACACTTAAATACACTTCTGAGCCTAAATAATTTTTATCTACTAAGGCCTGAAGTTTTTGTTGTGCAACGCTTATTGGAAGATTGAGCACTGATAGAACCCCTATGCCTTGAACTAAAATATTTCCTGACAAATCAACTCTTGTCTTCAGCAACCTTGAGTTATTGCCAGTAATTAAGATCTCAATCTGATCGTCAAACGAAAGTATATAATCAGACTGCAATGGAATATCTAGGACTGGAGCATTGGTATCATTGTTGCTAAGAAAAAAATCAAAACCAAATATTGGGGATGACTGGTTTTCACTTTCAATGGTATCTTCTAATTTTGTTGTTTCTAAATTATCCTCTATTTCAATAGCTTCACTAGCAGGTGAAGTGCTGGTGCTCGCGTTCAATATTTGACTTCTCACATCATCAGGAAGGCCGTTTAGATAGTTTAAACTGGTGTTTAGATTTTCTTGTGCATGCACAACAAAACTAATTAACAAAAAGAAAACCTTTATAATTTTCATACTAATAAACTTTAAAGGAAATTATTATACCTAATGTACCAAGAAATAAATTTTTTTATGCCATAATCCAAAGAAATCTGCGGGTTGTACTTAAGATATTTTCTTGCAAGACTGTTGTCACTAGACGTTCTAATGACGTCTCCCTCAATTTCCCCTTCATATTGCCTAATTGCTTTTATTTTTAACTCTCCCTCAATGGCATCAATCAGCTGATTAATTGACTTTGGATCCTCATTACCTAGATTAAAAACTTGATTCATATTGCGGCAATTTTTTATGTAGTTTACTGCTTTTAAAATTCCTCTTACAGTATCAGAGATATATGTAAAGTCTCTTATTTGCTTTCCATTGCCATTTATTATTATTTTCTTTTTTTCTAGGATATTTTTAGTGAATATCCAATATGCCATATCTGGTCTTCCATATTCACCGTAAACAGTAAAGAATCTAAGTCCAATTTGTGGGAAATTAAAATTTTTTGAATAAAAATCAGACATCCTTTCACATGTCATTTTTGTGAAACCGTAAAATGATTTTTGTGACAAATCTATGCTTTCTTCAGAAAATTTCTCTTGCTCATGATCGCCGTATACAGAAGATGATGAAGCATAAATTAGAGGAATGCTATGCATTCTGCATATCTCGAGTATTTCAAAGTGTCCATTTATATTGCTATGCAAATAATTCCTTGGACTTTTTGAGGAGAGCCTAACTCCTGCTTGAGCTGCCAGGTGAATAATTAACTCTAGATTTTCAAAATCTATTTCTAATGCTTTGTGTGCAATATCCTGATTATAAAAAGTAAATTTTTTGAACTTCTTTAATTCTTCAAGTCTTGATCTTTTTAAACCGATATCATAATAATTATTAAGATTATCTACTCCAAATACAGTATTGCCCTCTTCTAACAATTTACGAGCAACATGAAATCCTATGAAGCCTGCTACACCTGTAACCATATATTTCATAAATTTAATATTTAAAGGAATATTGTAAACGCAAAAAAATTTGTTTTTTTAAAAAAATTGGCAGTTTGTGTTATTGTTCTTAAAACCAACTTCAGATGAATTTTACATATTCTATCGTTATTACCTTTTTTGAAGAAAGGGATTTGATTTTTAATTCCCTTAAATCTGTTGAAATTCAAAATCAGAAGCCACTAGAAATAATTTTTTGCGGGCCAAAAAAATGTTTAATTACGTGCAATTACATTGAAAAATTTATAGCGAATTCGCCTTTAAATGCAAAAATAATCTATTTAAAAAATGATTTGGGTCCCGGTTATGCAAGGTATATAGGTACCAAAAATTCATCTGCAAGAATAGTAATGTTCTTGGACGGAGATGATTCATGGAAGGAAAGTAAGGCTCTCAATCAGCTTGAACACATGTTCAAAACAAATTCAATCATCTCAGGCACTAACTATTATCAGGTACACAATGGTAGAGAAACACGCTTCAATTTCAAATCAAATATTACTTATTTTGATTTTATTATAAGTCGAGGCTTAGGCTTATCAACATTAGCAGTTGATCGTTCTGTGGCTATAAAATATCTAAAGAATGGTCATTATAAAATTGCAGAAGATTTTAAATTTATAGCATTGGTATTAAAGAACGAAAATGTAAATGCTATGTGCCTACAGCAAGCACTGGTAAAGTATACTTTTAACCCAGATGGGTTATCTCGAACACGCCTAAAAAACCTTACAATACTTTATAATTTGTACTTGGAGCTTGAAGGTTATTTTTTTGGAACAATTTATTTTATGTTATTTCTGATAAGCAGATCAGTAACCGGTATACGGAGAGGCATTGTTAATAACTAGATCTTCATTAAGGGTGAGTTTGGTTGGTGGCGGTACAGATTTACCATCATATATTGAACAACTAGGATATGGAGAAGTTATATCTTTTCCAATAAATAAATACATTTATATCACCTCCAATAAATACTTTGATCCAAAAAAACTGTCATTTAAGTACTCAAAAATTGAGGTAGTTAATAAGTTTAATGATTTTTATAATCCAATAATTCGTCATGCGTTGAGGTTATTTTATCCAAAAATAACTGCAAGAGAATTTGCAAGCTTTTCAGAAATTCCAAGTGGTACTGGGCTAGGATCAAGTTCATCGTTTGCGGGCAATCTAATCTTACATTTGAAAACACTTCAAAATATAAAGATTTCTTCTTTTGATGTGGCCAAATTGGCATCTGATCTTGAGATTAATGAAATAGGTGACAACATTGGCAGACAAGATCATTTTGGAGCCCTTATCGGTGGCCTAAAAAAAATTAGGTTTACCAACAAAGGCACTAAAATTACAAAACTCAATGTGAACCATGAGTTAATTAATTATTTAAATGAGAATATGTTTTTAGTGAGAGTTGGCGAACAAAGATCGGCTAATGAAATCTTAACAAAAGTAAAGTCTAAGGAAAAAAAATCAATCGCTCAGAATGGAAAAGAATTATTAGATTTAGTTGGCAGCCTTGAAAGCTCACTGGCCCAATCTGATCTTGATAAATTTAGTCAAATTATGAATGAGGGTTGGGAAATAAAAAAAAGGATGTCAGATGATATTTCTAACGATCGTATTAATGAAATTTACAATTTTGGATTATGTAATGGAGCGTTGTGTGGAAAATTATGTGGTGCTGGTGGAAGTGGTTTTATTTTTTTTGTATGTCATAATAAAAAACGTTTATTGGATGCATTTGCAAAAAATCAAGTAGAGCAAATACAAATTGAAACGAAAGATTTGAGCTATAAAAAAATCTAATGGATATAAGAGATAAAAATAAATATTTTGATTTAAGATCTCCAAAGCTATACGCATCTGAATATTTTTATCAAATACTTGAGTCTTCCAAGATGGTTGATTTAAGTGATCTGGAAGAAATTATCAAAGTAATTCGAGATGCTGAAAAGAATAAGAATAAGATATATAGCATAGGAAATGGAGGGTCTGAATCAATATCACAACACTTTATTACTGATTTTACAAAAGGAACCAATAATAAGAACTTTAAAATAAAAACATTTAATCTTTCATCTAATTCATCCATGATTACTGCTCTAGGCAATGATTTTGGTTTTAATCAGATCTATTCAAAACAAATTGAATATTATTGCTCTGAAGGCGATATATTGCTTTCAATTAGCTCATCAGGCAATAGTGCAAATATCATTGATGCTATCAAGGCAGCAAAAAGCCTTGGTATAAAGACAATATCATTTACTGGTTTTAGTGGTGGAGAGGTAAAAAATATCTCAGATTTAAACTTGCATGTTCCGTTTGATAATTACGGAATTGTTGAAGATATGCATCAATCATTCATGCATATCATTGCACAGTACCTATTCAAAAATAGCTAAATGAATTACCCTCCAATAGTTATTCTTTGTGGTGGCAAAGGAAAAAGGCTTGGTCTAAAAAACACACCAAAACCAATGGTAGATCTTTGTGGATATCCATTGCTTAGATGGCAAATTGAGACATTTAAAGCCTTTGGATTTAGAAGGTTCATATTAATAACTGGCCATCTATCTTCTGTTATTGAAAATTATTTTGGTGACGGGAAAAAAATTGGTGTATCAATAGAATATATTATAGAAGCTGAGCCAAAAGGAACAGTTTTTGCCTTGTATTTAGCTAAAAATTTATTGCAAGATAAGTCTTTTTTCCTTGCTTATGGTGATGTGCTTTCAAATATTAATCCTAAATCTTTATTAGAGTTTAAATCTCAAAACACGGAAATTACAAATCTTGCCTGCGTGCATCCAAATAGTCATCCTGAAGACTCAGATCTCATACAGCTTGGAGCTAATAATTTAATAACTAATTCTTTAAAAAAAGGCTCATTCAAAAGTGGGTATACTGAAAACTTAGTTAATGCTGCATTTTATTTTTTTGAGTCTCTGCCTGAATATCCATATGAACTTGAAAAAAAAGATATTGGTATGGATCTTGTGCAGCACCTTGTTAAAGAAAAAAATATCTATGGATTTAAAACTACAGCAATATTAAGAGACCTTGGCACACCAGAAAGGCTTAATAAAGGCGCTGTGCTTGTAAAGAATAAAAATTTTGATGAGTGGGCAAATAGAAAAAATTCTGCTTGGATATTAGATAGAGATGATACTATTATCAAAGACCCTTGGTCAGTAACGCTTAATAAGCCAAGCCTAATAAATGGCTCTGGAGAGGCAATTAAAAAAATTAATCAATCCAATAATTTGGCAATCTGCATAACCAACCAGCCTGGTGTTGCGAAAGGCTTCTTTACCTTAAACCAAGTCTTAGATACTAATAAATTTATTCAAGGTGAACTGGCAAACTATAGTGCATTTATAGATGAGTGGTACATATGCCCCCATCACCCAGAAAAAGGCTTTGCTGGTGAAGTAAAAGAGCTTAAAAAGAAATGTTCATGTAGAAAACCTAATACCCTACTATTTAAAAAGGCAATAAAAGATAGTCAATTAGATGTACAAAAATCCTTTTGTGTTGGTAATCATGTCAGAGATATCATTCCAGGTAATAAACTTGGATTCACCACAATTTACCTTGGAAAAAAAGAAAATTTTTTGTCCCAAATGAATCATTTAAAACTTCAAGCAGAGCAACCAGATTATTATTTTGATAGTTTGCTAGATGCTGTTAAGGCGTTGCAAGCATGAAAAAGAAAATTTTAATTATTGGAGGAAAAGGATTTATTGGTAGTCATATTTGCAGATACCTCAAGATGCTAAACTACAATGTTGTTGCCTCATCAAGAAAGCAAGATATTGATTGTGTGAAACTTGATTTAACTAAAGACAAGGTAAGTGATTGCAATGCCTATGACTGTATAATTAACCTCGCTGTAGGCAGCAAGGAAACAATTATTGAAGGGACTAAAAATCTAGTCAATAATCTATTACAGTCATCTTTTTCAGGCAAATATATTCATTTTTCTACAATGGAAGTTTTTAATAATGGCCAAGGCATATGTGATGATGATACAACTCCTCTTCCTAAAACCTTATATGGGATACAAAAATTTGAAGCAGAAAAAATATTAAAAAGCTCTCCTAATTCATTAAAATATTTAATTGTCAGGCCCTCATGTGTGGTTGGTGAAAATAGTGTTATCTGGTATGAGAGACCAATTCAACTGCTCAAACAAAATCGGCTTGGATACTTAGGTTCTTATGGAGAGGGGCAAGCGAATTTAATACATATCAATGACTTATTGGTTGTTATAAATAAATTAATTGAATCTAAGTTCAAAAGAAAGGCGATTAATCTCAGCGGAGACTATAATATCTCTTGGAATAATTATTTAAAGCAAATTTGTAGTCAAAAAAAAATAGAATTTAAACATATTCCTGAAGCCACCATTAACTTTGAGATAAAGTTTCTATCTTACTTAATTAAAAGTTTAGAGCTTATGAAAATTAAAAAATACCCTCCCCTAACGAAAAACTTTATTGAAGTAACTAAGTCAAAGAAAAAAATAACCTCTTCTTTCTTGAATGATGTGATGAAAATAAAATATTTACCAATAAATCAATTTTTTAATGATAATTAAGCCGAAAGAAGTAAGTGGTGAATATGATTTCTGTATTATAGGAGGAGGTATTGCTGGAATTACATGCTCATTAGAACTTGAGGGCAGTGGATCAAAAATATTAATACTAGAATCTGGGTTAGAAAAATCTACTAAATTAAATCAAAAACTTTTTGAAGGGGAGCTTGCGAATAATTTGCATCCTCCCGCAGATAAATATAGATATAGACAAGCTGGAGGATCATCTTCACAGTGGGGTGGGCGATGTGTGCCGTTTGATGAAATTGACTTTGAAAAAAGAGACTACATTCATAAATCTGGGTGGCCCTTAAAAACCGTAGATTTAGAGTCTTTCTATGAAGGAGCTTGCCACTATCTTGATATAGGAAAAAATAATTTTGAAGGATTTGATGACAATGATTGCTCTTCTTTAATTGAAGGTTTTGAATCCAGTAATTTTAGCGATGATTCAGTTGAGAGATTGAGCAAGCCAACAAATTTCTGGAAAAAATATAAAAACAATATCACTAAATCTAAGTCAATTTTTTATTGTTTAGATGCCACAGTGGTAGATATTGAAAGATCTTCAGACCTTCTTCAAAAAGTAGTTTTTAAAAACTCGGCGCTTGAGAGCTTTGAGGCAAAAGCAAAAAAGTTTATTTTTTGTCAGGGTGGCTTAGAGACAACCAGATTCTTTTTAAATATGGTAAAAAAGAATTCACATTTCCTTGCAGAAGAAAGAAAAATTCTTGGAAAATATTATATGTGTCACTTAGCTGGAGTAGCAGGAAAAATTTATCCAAAAAGAAATATTGATTACGGTTATGGAAAAGATGAAGAAGTTTATATTAGAAGAAGATATAAAATAATTCCGGATGCACAAAGAAATTATAAAATTGGAAACTTTATAGTAAGAATACACTTCCCTGATATATCAGACCCTGAGCACAATACTGGTATACTGTCTCTACTTTATTTTATCAGCAGTTTTATAGGCTATGAATACGGCAATAGATTGAGTAAAGGCTCTACAAAATCTAGATTTATATCTTTTTTTAAACATTTGAAGAACCTTATATTTGATATTAAGAACTTGAGCTATGAAATTTTTAACCTAGTTTTCTATAGGATATTTGCAGACAGGAAAAAAATGCCTCTAATGAAAGCTGCATCAAAATATTACAGTTTTGATTTTCACTCAGAACAAGAACCAAATCCAAATAGCAATATATCCTTATCCAATAACGTCGATAAATATGGTCTTAATAAGCTGAAGATTAACTGGAACTATTCCAAAAAAGATATTGAAACAATTAATATTGGGTTAAAACTTCTAACTAGAGAAATTTTACAATCAAACCTAGCACATATAGAAATTTCGGACACGGAAATATATCAGGAATCTATAAGATATGGAGCGTATGGAGGCCACCATATCGGCACAACAAGGTCTGGCTTAAATTGCTCAGATAGTGTCGTTGACAAAAATTTAAAAATCCACTCGATGAGAAATGTTTATATTTGTAGTACTTCTGTTTTCCCAACCTCTAGCCAAGCAAATCCTACTTTTACATTAGTTGTATTAGCTCTTAGATTATCTAAGTATTTGAGAAAGTCTGAATAACGAGCTTATAGTTATCTCTTATAATTGGAAATGTTGGATGTGTTCCGCCAATTCTATTTTTATTTGATGCATCACAGATATTTATAATTTTATCTTTCTCCAAGCAATCTAATTCATCACTCTTGATATCTATGGAATTAAAAAAATGTATTCCCGAAAATAGCTGTAAATCCTCATATGCTTTTATTTTAAATATTTCTAAAAAATCTTTTTGTAATTTTATAGTCATCATCTTCAGCTCTTTTTCATTAGTTTTTAAAGAGTTTGTCTCATATATATTTTTTGCCTCAATCTGTACAAAAACGTTCATTATTTCACTGTTTTTTGGCACTCCAAATTTATTGTGTGCTGCTTCGAGATATAGTCCTGGAGATAAAGATTTTAATACTTTAGATACAACACTATAGCTTTGGTTGCTGTAGACAGTCCTGAAATTTATTGCTGTAGATAGATTCTTAAAATCAAACATTGCCGGCCTGAGTTGATAAGTGCACTCAAGATCTTTCGATTTAATATATGACTTTATATATGAGGGGTTTAGATAATTAATCTCATTTTTGAACTCACTTGATTCTACCGATCCAACATAACCACATAAATGATCTGATATATATTTGTTGCGCGTGGCAAGTTTTGATGCTTCTAAAATTTTAGGAGTATTGAAAGCACCAGAACATAGCCACAATCTTTTGGTTTTTATTTGTCTCCCAGATTTTAGTTTTACTAAAACAGAGCTATCTATTTTGATATGTTCAACTGAGTCACGAATTGAATTTTCGCGTACCGAGACATATTTAGAAAAGGAAATTTGCTTCCAAGGAATAAAAAAATATTTTTTTCCTAATTTAGATTTGATCTTTTCATAAGTAGATTTCCCATACAAATGTGAAATAATCTCTTCATCCTGCATGCTAGATGAAAAATTTTCTAAAGAGAAAACGCCATGCCATAATTCTGAAAGACCATTTAAACCAGATCTGAATAGAATAGAATCTTTAATTCCTTGGATTTCTTTCCTCGTGACAAAATTTTCCTTGTCATAAATAACTTTGTATTCCTCTTGCATTCTTTCTAGACCAAGGCACACACCAATTGCAGAGGCACCTGATCCAACAACTATGTTTTCAATCAATGAATCTCTCCTGAAGTATTATTTTTAAGTAGAAGGCTGAAATTTTTTTTGGCTTTGATTTTACATTGCCAAATTTACCATAAAGCCAGATAAGAAATGAATTAATCAAGGATTTTCTAAAAACAATCTCAAAAAAAACCCTTTTTAAGAAATTGCCTTCATATCTGATGCTCACATTCCTATTAATTGATTTTAGATAGCCAGTTAAACTAAGGCCTTGTGAATGATTAATAATATTCCTCTTCGGATAGCTTTCAAAATTTTTAAAATACTGCTCAATTTCAATTATCAATTTATTTAATTCACAATAATTAAAGCAAGCTGAATCTTTAATTTTGAAATAAGTTGTTTCCTCTTTTTCTAGGTTTTCAAGAATTTCATTCCAATTGCTTTTTGGGCCAAGTATTGCTGGTAGATAAAATGCCTTCACATTTAGGCCATTTTTATAATTGAAGAAATATTTTTCTTGAGATAATTTTGTGCAAGCGTATGGGTTTAGGTAAGTAGGTCTATAACCAAGATTAAATTCGCTTACTGTTTTTGTCCCATGCAAAGTCACAAAAGATAATGGCAATAATATATTTTTTATATTTTTATATTTACAGTACTCAAGAGTTTTTTTTGAAAGATCTAGATTCCCATCAACAGATGAATGATTGTTTGCTAAATGTAGAAAAATACTTTCAAGTTCATTTTTATGTATTCCATTTTCACAGTTGTTTCTAAGATCCACCTTGATGAAGTTGTATTTTGGGCCTAAACTTCCAATGATGCTTTTACCTAAAAAACCATTTGAACCTGAAATATATATATTTTTCATATGCGCCTAAAGGGCAATATTACTTTAGTATGTGCATCTTACAAAGGATTTGAAAAAATATCAGAACTATTAGATATCTCGTTATCAAAAAACTTTAATCTAGATTTAGATGGTTACTTGATTACAAACGGCTCGCCACACTTAAAGTTCTTTAAATTAGTAAAAATAGACAAAGATGAGGGCTGGAATAAGAATTTGCAAAAGCTTCTTCTACAGATCAAAACAGACTACGTGCTTTTGTGGATAGATGACCTGATACTTAAGAAGCCAGTTGATCAAAACAGTTTTTTGAATGCCTTTAAAAGAGTAATAGACAATGACCTATCATGCCTATGGGGGCATAATGTGTTTTCTCTTAAACCAAAAGTATTTCTTTCAAAGCTAATTCATGGTGATTACAGATCACCTAGAGGAAAGTATCAGTTCTCAACCATGTGCTCTATATATAAAAAAAGTGTACTTTTAAGCCTATTATCTAGAACTAGCAGTCCATGGGAATTTGAGTTACTTAAAGACAGAGCACTAAGGGTAGAGGCTACAAATTTTCAACTTTTCGATGTAAGCAATGTGGTTATCAAGGGGAGAATTATTTCAAATCGAATGAAGATGTTGCAGAAAAGATTTAACTATTACCCGACTAGCTTCTATTTAAAAAACCAAACAATTAGAGAATATATAATATGGTTATTAATTGTAATTGGAGCAACATTAAAGGGCTTGCTTAGATGAAAAGGGTAATTTATGTTGTTGATAATCATGCATTAACTAAGCTAGCTAAGGCTTACGAAGGAAAATATTTTTCTGTAATAAAATATAAAGACAATCTGGATTTATTCTTAAAATCACTCAAACAGTCAAGCAATTCGATGCTTTGTTTATATAGCCCAAGCTTCATAGCTCCACTTATTTTTTTTCTTTTAAGGTTTAGGAGGATTGAATGTTTTTACTTCTTACATGAACCTAAACTAAATTTGAAAAGATCATCATTTATAAAACTTTCTCTAATAAATGTCTGGACATTTCTTTGTAGCTTAAATGCTCAGTTTATTTTCTTATCCAAACACTCTTATAATCTTGCAAGGAAGAATGTTTTTATATCAAAGTCTTCTATATCAAGAAAAATAATCTCTTCTCTAGTTCTAAGAAAACAAGCTGAATCAAAAGAAATAAGTAAGCTGAAATATGATTTTATTATCTGGGGACTGTTAAGCAAAGATAAGGGTCTTGATTTTTTTCTTAAATTAGCAAAAAAGTTACCAGAAAAAGAATTTGGCATTCTTGGAAGAAAGTCTAAGGAATCTTCCGATATTCTAAAGGGGTATAGTCTGAAGAATTTAAGCTTTAAGCTTGAGGAAAAATTTATTGAAGAAAGTGATATTGAGGACTTTATACTCTCTGGAAAAATTGTATTACTTCCTCAATCTGATGCTTCTCAAAGTGGTTGTCTTCCAATGGCTCTAAGGTATGGAAAGCCTGTAGTGTGTTTCGATGTAGGGTCTTTTTCTGAATACATAAAAAATAATGAATTTGGGGGCAGGATATGTAAAAAAGATGGATCAAACCAAAAAGATGAGCTTTTAGAGTTTGTTAATTTAATTGATGAAATTGAAAATGATTATAACAACCACAGGAACGGTGCATTTAATTTATTCTATAGGCATTTTGATAGCGAAAGAGCGGCAATAACACTCAGTAAATCGTTAAGCGTTAAACAGCTTTAAATCTTCATCCATCATTTCTTTAACTAACATATCAATGCTGTATTCTGGTATCCATCCAAGTTCTTTTTGGGCTAAAGAGCTATCTCCCAAGAGGGTTTCAACTTCAGAAGGTCTAAAATAATTATCGCTAATATCGATTAATATTTGATTCTTTTCGATGCTATATGTTGAATTATCTTCAGTTGATACTGCTTTTTCGGTTAGTCCCTCTCCAGTCCACTCAAAATGTATATTTAAATAAGAAAGGCACATTTCTATGAATTCTTTAACAGTATATTGAATGCCTGTTGCAATAACATAATCTTTTGGAGATTCTTGCTGAAGCATTAACCACTGCATCATTACATAATCTTTTGCATGACCCCAGTCACGTTTAGCATATATATTTCCCAAAGAAAGAGGTTTCTTTGAGCCTGCGCATATTTCTGAAATTCCACGTGTAATTTTCCTTGTTACAAATGTTTCTCCTCTTCTTGGGCTTTCATGGTTAAATAAAATTCCATTGCAAGCATACATATCATATGCTTCTCTGTAATTTTTAGTAATCCAATGTGCATAAAGCTTTGCAACAGCATAGGGGCTTCTAGGATAAAATGGTGTTTGCTCAGTTTGAGGAATTTCTTGGACCAAACCATATAGCTCGCTTGTTCCAGCCTGGTAGAATCTACATTTATCAACTAAATTATTAAACCGGATTGCGTCAAGGACTCTTAAAGCACCAAGTGCATCCACATTTGCGGTATATTCTGGACTTTCAAAACTTACTGCTACATGGCTCTGAGCTCCAAGATTATAAACTTCCGAAGGCTTTATCTCGCCGATAAGCCTAGCAATTGATAAGCTATCAGTTAAATCTCCGTAATGCAGAAAAAGATTTTTGCTTGAGTTTTTTGGTCCTTCATATATATGATCAATTCTATTGGTATTTACTAAAGATGATCTACGTTTTATACCATGAACTTCATACCCCTTATCTAGCAGTAATTCTGCTAGATAGGAACCGTCCTGACCAGTAATGCCTGTTAGAAATGCAATCTTTTTCATATGTCTTTCGTTTTAATTCAAAGTTAAATTATTTTTCATTAGTTTCTTTACTAAATCATTGAATGATACTTTTGTTTCCCACCCCAGAAGCTTTTTAGCTTTTGTTGGGTCTGCGTGATTCTCAATAATATCAGATTCTCTTATATTTTCTTTATTAATTTCAATAAAATCTAAATAATCTTTGCCAATATACTCGAAAGCAACCAATAAAAAATCTTTTAATGAATTAGATTGGCCTGTGGCGAAAATAAAATCCTCATTATAGTCTGACTCTAATGCTTTAATCATTCCAATTACATACTCTTCCGCGCAGCCCCAATCTCGAATGATATCAACGTTCCCAAGATAGAGTTTCTGATTCAAATTATTTTTAAGGTTTTTTACAAAGTTAATGATCTTTTTTGTTACGAAATGGTCTGGTCTGTAGAGAGACTCATGATTAAATAAATACCCATTTACGATAAATAAACTTTCATTGTCACGGTAGTATTTACATATTTCTGTTGATGCAGATTTTGCTAAACCATAAGGGGAGCAAGGTTTATGTTCAGAAAGTTCTGTTAATGGAAATTGACTATTGCCAAAAACTTCTGCTGACGATGGATTGAATATTTTACTTCTTGGGGAGAATTTTTTTACTGAATCTAAAACCATAATTAAATCATCAGTAAATGACTTATACGTCTCAACTGGCATTTTAAATGACTTCCCAACTGATGATTGCCCAGATAAAAAATAAATTTGGTCGGGTTGCTCTGTCTTTATTAAATCAGCTATTTGGCTTTGATTGGTGAAATTAATTTTTACTAATCTATGATTAACCTTCTTAAGGTGGTTTTTAGTTTGATTATTTAGGTTTCTTGATGTGATGATAATTTTAGCTTTATCTTTTGAAAGTTGCTTTGTTAGCAATATACCGTCCTGACCAAGTCCCCCAAAAATAATTACTTTCATTGTGATAAATCTATTTCCTAAAGTTTTTCTGGTTTTGTAAAAACCAGTCATAGGTTGTTTGGATTCCTTCTTCTAATTCAATTTTCGTGCTTATGCCCAGATTCTTAAGCAATGAAACATCAAGCAGCTTCCTTGGTGTTCCGTCAGGATGAGTTTTGTCCCATGCAATTCGTCCTTTAAAGCCTGTTACTTGTTTAATTAAATTTGCTAATTCAAAGATTGTTACCTCAACTCCGGAACCAATATTAACAAAGTGGCTTTTTGTTCTAACCTCTTTATTATACTGCTCTATTGGTAAGTTCATTATATCTATACACGCTTCTGCCATATCATCAACATGTATAAATTCCCTTTTTGCCTTTCCAGATCCCCAAACTATAACCTCTGATAAATCATGAATTTTTGCTTCATGAAATCTGCGCATTAATGCAGGAATAACATGTGAATTTTTTTCATGAAAATTATCGCCTTGCCCATATAAATTAGTTGGCATCACCGATCTGTAATCTAACCCATATTGCCTGTAGTAACTCTTGCATTGGATCAAACCTGCTATTTTAGCAATCGCATATGGCTCATTTGTTTGCTCAAGCTTTCCAGCTAATAGCTCCGCTTCAGACATTGGTTGCATTGCTAATTTTGGATAGATACATGAGGAGCCAAGAAATAAAAGCTTTTTTATGCCTGCAATGTAGGAGCCATGAATAATATTACTTTGAATGCATAAATTTTCTGTAATAAACTCCGCAGGAAAGGTATTGTTAGCATAAATACCACCAACTTTTGCTGCTGCTAAATAAACTTCATCTATCTTCTTATCACCAAGAAATTCAAATACCTGATTTTGATCCATCAAGTCCAGTTCATTTCTTGAAGCATGCACTAGATCATTATCTGGATATAAACTAAGTTTACGCAAGATGCTGCTTCCGACCATACCATTATGCCCTGCTACGAAGATTTTTTTTTTTTGAACATTCATGAGGAGCTATTATACAGTAAAATAGGGGCATGCTTGTTATGATAATCCCTATATTTAACAGGCTTAGAGACCTTAAAAGTTTTAAGCCTAAAGAATTTAGAAATACTCATTTTATTTTTGTTAATGATCACTCTACAGATGGATCAGAGGAATATATCAGAGAAAATTTTAGCGAGTCGACTCTTCTTACTCCAACTAATAAAGACCTTTTTTGGGGTGGAGCGATTGATGAGGGTATTAGGCATATTAAAGACAATATTGAAACCTTCAACCAAGTCATTTACTTCGGCTATATGAACATAGATGTAAAAATAAATGTTAGCGGAGCAATAGCTGATAGAGATTCTAAACCTGCAATTTACTTTATGCCTTATAGGCTTGGGACAAAAAAATGTCACTATGGCGCAGGTGAAAATTTAAAAAAAATAAAATTTGGGGATTCAGATTATTTAAAGCAAAATCCCATTAAATATATTGGTGGTTTTTTTTGTATTTTCCCGATGAAATTCATTAAAGAATCTCCATCAATATCCAAGAGCGGTCTGCACCATTATCATGGCGATTATTACTTCAGTAGCTATTTTGCAAAAAAAAATAATTTAGAGATTTTGCCATTAAATCACTGTGAATTAGTTGTAGATAGAACAGATAAAAAGAATCTGAATAATAAATCAATACATTGGCTCATACGAGATATAAGAAGTCCATATAATTTAAAGCAACTTATTATTTATTTAAAATTATGCCATCCAGATAATAAGTTTTTAAAAGCAAAACTATTGCTTATTTACTTAGCCAAAATTCTTTTATTGTCCTCTGGATTATTTAGATTTAAATAGCTGAAACCAATACTTAATAGCTGCAAAAATGTCTTTCTATTGAAACTAAAGTTTATTTTAGTTTATTAAGTTTAATTAATGGAAAGTAATTCGTGATGAGTGGTACAGGGCCCCAAAAAAAAGTTATCAAGAGAAGATAGAATGCATCCGATAAATTTAGGCCTCCAGTCTCTCTTAAAAACCCTATAAATAAAAATAAAAAAAATAAAAAACCAAAAAACAGGCCAAAAATTCTTATAAATTGACTTAACATTGAAAATGTCGCGTAGTAATCGCCATTAGGGAAAATAGTTCCATTTATTAAAGTGGTGAATGTCGCTGAAAACCTTTCACTTCCAAACTGTTCATCCAATGAAACCAGTAAACCAAATAAGTCATAGAAGCTATTGTTTTGTATAAAATCTAAAATAAAATCTAGCGCAATCTCCATTCTTGAAGATAAAGAGATAATTTCTAATAAATACAGAGTGAGTGCTAGCAAAGACAAACAAAGAATAAATAGCTTATACCGCCAACTTACAAAGAAAAATAAAGTAAATAAATATAAGCCCATTGACCACAGAGATATTGTTAGAAACACAATCAATGAAAATATAATAAATGGGACAACAAAATTATTCCTCAATGAAAAGATAGCCATTCCTGCAGAGAAAATACCTAGATATGAGGGTTCTGGAGCAAAAAAACTTGCACCACGATTATACTCAAACAATACATCCCTACTTGGTGCTTCTGCTATAAAGCTTGTAAACAAGTTGTTTAATACAAAAAAATCAATGCAGCCAAGGACCAAGAAATAAATTGAAAATTTTTGAAGGTGCTTCTCAATAAATGATACTGGGAATATTTTTCGTATGTTTAATAAAAAAATTGCTATAAAAAAGATTTCAAAGAAATCTATTAGCCAGCGTGACTGGGGGTTAAAAAAAAATAAAAAGACGAGTAGATAAACTAACGTGGCAAATACAAAAAAAAGAGTTTTGTCATTAATGTTATGCTTTATTTTTAAGAGAAACCAAGGAATTATTTCTCCTGGAATCAATGAAAATGGTGGGAATTGAGGTTTGAAAAAAGGAAGAAGCAATAATAGATTCTTCAAATCTTGTTCCTAAAATAATACGAAAAAGTAATTAAAATTGATGAAAGGAGTGCTAAAAAAGCATACTGACTTAAAGTTGGAACCCTCTTTGTAGAATATATGCTGGGTTCATCTAAAGTAGTAATTACAGGTTCCGGATATGAATCAAGAGTTAACATTTCGTTGTATAACGAATAGAGATAATTAGTTAAGATCTCATCTATTCTCTGAATATCGTTATCTAAGATTCCTTGACTTGTTTTTTCTATTTTATATTCGAATTCAGAAACAAGCATGTCTTTCTTGTAGTTATTAAATTTTTTTACAAGCCTAGTAAGCAATATTACAGAATCATCTCTATTGCTTAGTTGAAGTCTTATCCTAACTAAGTTTTCACCTATAATTTCAAGGGAAATATTTTTTTTTAATTTGTTTACCAAATAAAATAATTTTTCCTCATCATTAAAGTTCTTCCTGGTAAAATTTCTTTCAATCATGATTAAATTATCAGTAACAAAAAACTTTAAAAAGGTATCAGATTTTATGATTTCTATGTCTTCATCATAAGATTTAGATGATACTTCGGAAACAATATTTAAAAGTGAATTTTGACTTTCATTTTTAGTAAACTTTCCAAAGAAAATTGCTTCATAGTTTTTTGGAAAGATCAGATATGTTAGGGATAAAATAAAAATTGAAATTAAAAATATCCTTAAATAAGAAAACTTATTTTCTTCAACATCTAATATTATTTTTTCAAAAGTATTATTTTCTTTATGCATTAAGGTATGCTATCTGATTAAACGTTAAAATTGAAGTATTGAGGTGACAGAAAACCAAAAGTTCCCAGTTCCAGACTATTCACAATCCATTGAATGTGCATTGATTTATTCAGGAGATAAGAAGGAATATCCAAGTCTTGAAAAATCAATTAACTCAATAATAAAAGCAGCATCAAAAACTAATAAAAAAGTATTAATCAATATTTATAGCCCAAGAAATTCTTTTTTTAATACTCTAAACGAAGGGAGCTTTTCGCACATCCAGTGTGAAGATTATGTAAACAAACAGGGTAAGTTTGAAATTTCAAAGAAAAAGAACTTTATTTTTGAAAGTAGCTCAGCTGAAATTTTGATTATCATGCATACGAGGATATGCGTTCACGAAGATTTTTTTAAAAACCTTATAATTTCTGATGTAAGGTTTGGCTCTCCTCACGTTACTACTAAAAATCAATCAAGATATTTAGATCTTTGCCTTTATCCAAAGTATAAAACCCCTTTGCTACCGCATTTTGGGGGGAAATATATGCTAAACCGATATGATCATTTATTAGATTTTTACATCCCCTACATCGATGGAGGGATAATTATTTTTAACAGAGAATATGTTGAGAGTCCTCCTTTTGACAATAATCTTTGTTGGGGTGATGAAGAAGATGTTGCCCTAGCAGTAGATCTTGAAAAAAAAGGGATTAAACCTCAATGGTTTAGTAAAATTTTATGCACAACACAAACAATCAAAATCTATGAAAATTACTCATTTATAAGGGCTGCTTACCTTAAAACGTTAAGCTTTTTAATTTACTTATCCAATTTACTAAAGATAGGAACGAACTATTTTTTAAAGAAATAATTTTTTACAAAATGAACTGGTAAGTATAGCGATTGTATTTGGTAATTAAGATTTTCTTTTGTTGCTCTAAAAAAAGCGTTAGAAATAAAGCCTATAAAGAAAGATGAAATCAAAAAGGCAACTGCGGAGCCTGTCAAACCTAAAATAGGCGTTAGAGCTATATTAAGCGTCAAAGCAATAATCATACCAAAGAAAAGTCTTAAAGCTGCTTCACGAAGAAAACCTTTATTTATGTACCATGCCCATTGTGAATTATCAAAAAATATAAAAATTGCTCCAAATGAATAAATTTTAATAAAAATAAGATTCTCATAATTTAAATTTGGATAAATAAAACCAAGGACTGTATCCGCATAAAGATAAACAACTACCGAGATAAGAACACCTAAGTAAAAATAAATTGAATAATAAACCTTCATGAAAAAAGGCTCATCATTTTTTTGGACATATCTAGAGAGATAAGGCAATAGTGCCCTTGATGTTGCTTCAGAAATAGACATAAATCCACGCAACAAAATTACCGAAGCTGAATAAATTCCTAGCTGTTCTAAACCAAGAAATTTTTCAATTATTAGTCTGTCCATATGAATAATTATTGCCATGAAAAAAAAGCATAAAAAAATAAGTAATGACTCTTCAATTAAAGATTTGTAACTAATATTTGAGGGTTTCTGAATTTTTAATGTGGGAAATTTAAAGAAAAATAATAAAACAATCAGTGTGGATATAAGATTCATTATTAAGAAAATTGTTGATAGATAGAATCCATCTAAGCCATAAATAACAAAAAGAGTTGTAAAAATAAGCATGGCTAAAGAACCAAAAATATTTGATATAGACGATAAATGTGCTTGCATTTTTGCTTCAAAATAAAAATTAAGTAGCTTAGAAAAATTTAAAAAGTTTGAAGAAATAATTATTAATAACATCATCATATCAGAAGCCTCAAAATTTAATGTTATGTATAAGCTAAATAATAGAATCAATCCTATTGTTATGATCAACATTAGTATTGCCGACTTCTTTAACAATGAGTTGGTTATTGAAATATCTAATGCTATTTTTTTTGTGATTAGTGGTTGTAGTCCAAAAAATTGTACAGTTGAAAAAATGGCTGATAAGCTTACTCCTAAGCTAAATAATCCGAAGAAATTAGGTTCATAATTTCTAGCAATTAGTGCAAGACAATAAAAGCTGATAAGCCCAAAAACTAGTCTATCTATGGCTATCCATGTGCTATTAGACGCAAATTTAGTAAGCATAAGGTATGCAATTAAGTGTAGGACTAATTTTCATTATAAAGAAAATAAAATTCTTGAGTTGGTGCCCAGGGCCGGACTTGAACCGGCACGAAGTTTCCTTCGAGGGATTTTAAGTCCCTTGTGTCTACCAATTTCACCACCTGGGCTGCTGATTTTAGATTTCATCATCAAAGGATACGTTTTGTTCTACCTCTCTGATATCTAAATCACTATACTTGCTCCTAATTTTATTATTCACATTAATTGCGGCTTTCAAAACTTCAATAGAGCTTTGATTTTTTTGTGCATACTTAACAAATGCCAAGCTATCTTTTGGAAAGCATGCCCCTCCAAAGCCAAACCTGCCATCATGACCAGGTACATTCATATGACTTTTTCCGATTCTTTTATCAATAGACAAAGTGTTGACTATTTTTTCCCATGAGTCATTTGTATCTAACTTTGCAAAGATCTCATTCATTTCATTGAAAAAGATAACTTTCGTTGCTAAGAAAGTATTTATCATATATTTGATAAGAGATGCTGATAATAAATCTACATAAATATGCTCCTTTGTAATACATCTAGAGTGGTTTTTATATGCAGTCGATAGCTTTTCACATAAGTTTCTATCTCCACCAAAAATTATCATTTCAGAATTAACGAAATCTTCATTTGCATGTTTTTCTCTAAGAAACTCTGGGTTATATATTAAGTTTTGACTTGTTTTTTTGAGCTTTTGCAATATCTCTGGCAACACAGTACTTTTAACCACAATAATTGATTTTGGAAGCAAATTGTTAATTTTTTCAACAACTTCTTCAATGATTTCAGAATTTTGGTTGCCATCACCTCCCATCGGAGTAGGCACACAGACGAATATTATATCAGGACAAAACTGTGACAAATCCTCTATAGTGCTTTTGTATTTCGGGTCCACAATAAATTTTTCTACACTTCTATTAAACCCCCAGTCAGTGGCTTTGCCTACGAAACCATGGCCCACAATTCCCATTTTTAATGTATTTTTCATAATCGTTGCATTTTAATAATTATCATTGCTCCTTACAATCTTTCAGGATATTAATATGAGGGGCAAGATAATTGTATAAATCAAAATAGATATAAAAGAGTAATTTCTATAGAATGAACTTTTTAATCACATCTATATTAAAAGTTATGGAAATTATATGTCATAGAGGCCTTTGGATAAAAAAAGAGGAACAGAATACTTTAAATTCCTTTGAAAGAGCTTTTACACTTGGTTTTGGCGTAGAAACTGATATAAGAGACTCCAATGGGGAGTTAATAATTTCACATGATATCCCTTCAGGTAATGAAATCAAAGTTATGCAACTATTACAAGCTTACAAAAACTCGGGCAAATCGAGTGCTTTAGCTTTAAATATAAAATCAGATGGACTAGCAAAGCTTTTAAAAAATCTAGTTCGTAATGAAAATATAGAAAATTATTTTTGTTTTGATATGTCTTTGCCCGACACATTAACATATATGGATAATCTTAATTTCTTTACAAGAATAAGTGAATATGAGCCAATAAATAATCTTCATTATTATTCAAATGGTTTTTGGGTAGATAATTTTAAAGATGGTGAGCTTAATGTCGACGTTATTCAAGACTTAATGAAAACAAAAAAATATATATGTTTAGTTTCTCCTGAACTTCACGGATATAACGAGAACTCATTCTGGCAAAAACTTAAAGAAATTAAGTATGATAAGATTGGCATTTGCACTGATAAGCCAATTGAGGCTAATAATTTTTTCAATGATTAAAGCAGTTATTTTCGATTTAGATGGTGTTCTAGTTGAGGCCAAAGATTGGCATTACGAATGCCTAAATATTGCTTTGAGTATTTTTGGTGCTGAGATCAGCTATGACGATCACCTGCAGAATTTTGATGGTTTGCCTACTTCAGTAAAGCTTAATAAGCTAAAAGAAAGAGGTCTTTTGCCATCCAGATCATTTGCGTTAATAAACCAATTAAAACAAGTCTACACACAAGAATATTTTGAAACAAGGTGCTTTCCCAGCTACACAATTAAGTATTTAATGCAAAAATTAGTTGAAAAAGATATAAGGGTAGCTATTGCCAGCAATTCAATAAGAGATACAGTTTCAAAAGCTATTGAAAGTCTTGACATAAACCAATATGTTGAATTTTATCTTGGGAATGAAGACGTAGATAAGCCCAAGCCATCACCGAACATTTATAACAAGGCTCTAACTATGCTGAATATCAATCCAAATGAAGCTCTAATATTAGAGGATAATAAAAATGGCTTGAAAGCAGCTTATTCATCTGGTGCGAATGTCCTTAAAATTGATGAGGTCTCAGATACAAACCATATTAATGTTTTTAATAAAATAAAGGAGATAACAAATTAATATTTTATTTCCACAAGCTTCTAAAGAATTTAATGCTCAGTTTTCAAAATTAGATGACAAATGCAAAAAAGAGTTTTTGTCTATTTCATTTTGTGGCTACAAACACCTAAGTCCCGATAGTATATATCTTATTTCTTTGGAAAATAAAAAGCTTGATGATTTTTTCTTTGAAATTTGCAAACATACTTTTCCAGAAGCACAAATAAAAATTCATTCAATAAAAGTGCCTACTAAAGGTTCAGTATGCTCAACTTACCTTTTATCAGACATGATAGATCCAAAGTCTAAAATGCTAGTGACAGCACTTGACCAAGTTTTTAATATCCCCTTAGACTTAAGCACCTTCAGCAAATCAAGCTTTGTGTGCCCAATTATTTCTCAACATAAAAATAATTCTTACTCTTATTTAATAAGAGATGATGAAGGGAATCCAATACAAGTGTACGAAGATCAATGTATTTCAGAAGAAGCATTGGCAGGAATATACTATTTTAAAAATGCAGATATATTTTATGAGTATTTTGAAAAACTAATGTTAAAATTCAAAGGATTTAGGGGAAGAAATTTCTATATGTCAGATCTAATAAACGAATTGATTTTAGATAAAAACGATTTGTTTTTCCCTGATATATCCGAGAAAAAACTAGAAAAATTTAAGGACTTACAAAAAATTTATGAAAAAAATAGATCTTAATGACTTTATAAGAGGATGGGTTGTTGGTAATTTTGAACCAAGTCTTGTAAAAACAACTTTATTTGAGGTAGGTGTACAAACTTTTAAAAAGGGCACAATTGAAGCAAAGCATGTGCACAATTTTGTTGATGAATATACTTTCATGATGTATGGATCAGCAAAGTTTAATGGAAACATTGTAAATGAAAATGAAGGTTACTTTATTCCAAAAGGTGAAGCTAACCAGTTTGAAGCCATCACGGACTGTAAAACTTTAGTAATTAAAAATCCTAGCGTTCCATCTGATAAGACAATGATTGAAAATGATTAATTTAGTAATACCAATGGCAGGAAAAGGCCAAAGATTCCTTGATGCTGGATATAAGGATCCTAAACCTTTTATTAATGTTGCAGGCAAGATGATGATAGAACGAGTACTTGATAATTTAGCTCTTGAATGCAATCACCAAACAACTTTGATAGCCCAGAAAAAATTTTTATCAGAACATCCAAAAAAGATTGAATTCATAGAATCAAAGTATAACTGTAAATTTTTTCTGATTGATGAACATACAAATGGTACAGCTTGTACCCTTTTACTGGCTCAAGAAAGATACGCAACAGAAGAGCCTCTACTAATTGCAAACTGCGACCAAATAGTTGAAACAAATATAAATGATTTTGTTTTAGGCGCTCTTTCAGGCAAAGCTGATGGATCAATAATGACATTTATTGAAGAATCCATGGATAATAAATGGTCATATGTTAAAACAGATCAAAATGATTTTATTACCGAAGCTAAAGAAAAAAAAGCAATTTCTAATCATGCTACTGTAGGCATATATCTATTTAGTTCTGGAAACCACTTTATAAAATCTGCAAAAGAGATGATAGAAAAAGAAGATTCTGTTAATGGAGAATTCTATACTTGTCCAATTTATAACTATTACCTTAGAGAAAAGCCTCGCATTACAGAACATATTATTAAAAGAGAACAAATGCATGGGATCGGAACTCCTGAAGATTTAGAACACTACCTTAATAAACTAGGGTAGCTTTTGGAGGCTGAGAACGGAATCGAACCGATGTTAACGGAGTTGCAGTCCGCTGCATAACCACTCTGCCACTCAGCCTTGAGCAAAATTATAACAGATTAATAAGTATAAGAATCTTCTTTAAATGGACCTGAAGAGCTAACTCCAATATATCTTGATTGCTCTTCAGAAAGCTTCGTTAAGACTCCGCCAAACCCCTTAACCATTAATGCTGCGACCTCTTCATCAAGCTTTTTTGGCAATACTTTAAGATAGACTTTTCTTTCATGATTCGGCAAGTTAGCAAATTTCTTACTGAACAAATAAATTTGTGCAAGCACTTGATTACAAAATGATCCATCCATGATTCTGCTTGGATGCCCTGTTGCAAGAGCTAAATTTACAAGCCTACCTTCTGCTAATAAAATTAAATAGTCATCATTTGATCTTAAAATTTTATGTACCCCAGGCTTTATTTCATTCCATCTATACTTTTTGAGATATTCTACATCTATCTCATTATCAAAATGTCCTATATTGCAAACTACACAAGAAGATTTTAGAGAATCTAGCATAAATCTATCTAAAACATTAATATTTCCTGTTGTGGTTACTACAAGATCATACTTCTTTAGTAAGTTTTTATTTATTTTTTTAGAATTATGTGCATCTCCATCAATATAGGCTGAGACAACAGAAAAGCCATCAAAACATGCCTGCATAGCACATATGGGATCTACTTCTGTGATATCAACTATCATTTTCTGGTTATTTAATGCATCAGCTGTGCCTTTCCCAACATCGCCATAACCAATAACCAATGCTTTTTTACCTGACAAAAGCATATCTGTGCCTCTTTTGATGGCATCATCTATCCCGTGTCTACAGCCATATTTATTATCATTTTTTGATTTAGTTATAGAATCATTAACATTTATAGCTGGAACTTTTAGCTCTCCTTTTGCCAGCATTTCCTTAAGTCTATGCACTCCTGTTGTTGTTTCTTCTGAAATGCCATGAATGTACTCCAGCATTCCTGGATATTCTTGATGGACTTTAATAGTAAGGTCTCCGCCATCGTCAAGAATCATATTGGCATCCCAAGGCTTGCCATCTTTGCATATTGTTTGTTCTAAGCACCACTCATATTCCTCCTCCGTTTCTCCTTTCCATGCGAAAACTGGAATACCAGCAGTGGCTATAGCAGCGGCAGCATGGTCTTGAGTCGAAAATATATTGCACGATGACCATCTCACTTCAGCGCCTATTTCAGTAAGTGTTTCAATTAGAACTGCTGTTTGGATGGTCATGTGAATACAGCCCATAATTTTGGCGCCTTTTAAAGGCTGCTCATCTTTGTACTTTGCTCTCAATGCCATAAGAGCTGGCATTTCATCTTGAGCCAATAAAATTTCTTGCCTGCCAAATTCAGCAAGACTAATATCTTTTACCTTAAAATCTGGCATCAGTCTTTGTAGTGGGAATGTCTTTCGATATCATCTTCTTCAGTCTCTTCACCGTACTGAATCTCTATGATTTTGCAAACTTCTTTAAATGGATTGGTTATTTGATGCCAGTCACCCAGCTCAACAGTAAGTTGATCAAATCTAGAGAGCTTAATTTCTTTAGTGCTTTCAGGAGATTCTTTTGAGTAATTAACAACACACTGACCCTCAGAGACCAACCATATTTCACTTCTTTTAAAATGCTTTTGCAAACTCATGCCCTTTCCAGATTTTACTATAAGCTCTTTTACCTTAACACCTTCAGACTCGAACAAATTATAAAAATTACCCCAAACTCGTTCCTCGCCATCGTATTGCCAGTTTTTGAGTATCCAGCTACTAGAGTTCTTTTTATCATCTCCTCCAACACTAAAAACAAAATTTACCCCATCAACTTTCATTTCAGGGATATTGTCTTTGCCTCTATCACCACCGTTACAAAAATTTATTTCACTTTTGGGGTACATATTTTGGATTTTTACTAAGGCTTGAGTTGCGCTGCCAAGATCATCGTCATCAAAGTCAATTACTTCATCTACTTCTTTGAGATTTTCTAGGACAGATTTTCTTTCCTCAAAAGGCATGAAGGCTTTACCTTTTTTATTCACCAACCACTGATCGCTATTTAAAGCAATTATTAAGTAGTCTCCATATGCTTTAGCAGATTTTATATAAGATATATGTCCTGAGTGAATTGGGTCAAAACCGCCGCTTACAACTGTAATTTTCATGTGCATATTCTAACAGCTTAATTAAAATTTAACTGTATTCTCCCAGCTAAAGTATTGATCCTCTCTTCCAAAGTGACCATAAGCTGCAGTTTTTTTATATTCTAT
>CENJ01021034.1_pt1 | contig 29788 bp, 28 predicted proteins | sample 356161 | NCBI WGS metagenome assembly CENJ01 (sample SAMEA2619531, study PRJEB7988) | marine metagenome | biome: marine biome (ENVO:00000447); feature: surface water layer (ENVO:00002042); material: "saline water (ENVO:00002010), including plankton (ENVO:xxxxxxxx)" | depth 5 m | reverse complement strand
AGGGCATATTTATAAAAATCGTAACCTCCATAACTCAATACAGCTGCTTTTACATCCATGAGATTCTCTTTAGTGATCTCATCTAAAGACATATTTTTGGGTAAATAGGTTGGTTCAAAAGCATAATCTTTTGCAAAATCTTCTCTATTGCCTATTTTATTTCCAAGATTTAGGATCATCGCACAGATGTAGGCTCCCGCGCTGTCTCCAGTAATTCCTATTCTATTTTTGTCTCCATTAAATTTATGAATATTTTCTTTGATCCATAAAATAGATCCAAAAGCGTCACCAATTAAATCGTAAAACATAACTGTATTGCCTTGATCTTTGAGCAATCGGTAATTTACATTGCAGACAACGTAATCGTGATTTGTTGCAATGTATTGAGACATGTTATTCAAAATTTCTTTTCTTCTGATGAGAAAACCTCCGCCATGAAACATCACCACGACAGGACAATTCTCAGGAATATTTTTTGGTGAATATATATCCAGAGTTAAGTCGAAGCCTCGAGGAGAGGACCAAACTACATTTTCAGTTAGATGGTATTTTTCAGGGTTATTGATATTAATATCCTGGGAGTATTTTTTTGTATACATAAAAAAATAGTATCAAAGAATAATAAGATAAATTAATTTTTTAATTAAAAAAATCATCTTCGTGAAGTAAAAAATTTATAACTTCGGGAATGTTTTTCTTGAAATTAAAAAAACCTTTTTTTGAGAATTTCCAACAAAAAATATCTTCTTTTATACCTATAAGATGCAATTCATTAATATCTTTCATTTCTTTATTCAAAAAATCCATATTTTCTCCAACGGCAGGGTACAACACATCAAAACCTTCATTTATATTTTTAATGTCGTCTTCACTAATAATTTTAGAGTTAGTTATTTCGTTCGTAAACGCTTCTTGTAAGGCCCTCTTAAAATTTAGGACTGAGTCATCTAATTTTATATTTCTGTTTGTATTTTCAAGTAATAGCAAAAAAACATTTTCGTAATTTTCAAAAAAAGATTGTCTTAGATTTACATTTAGATCTGATTCGAATAAAACAATATTTTTGTATTTTTGTTTGGTGTGTAATTGTCTGACTTCATTTACGGAGTAGAATTTATGATTTTCTAAGGGTGAGGCATTTTCATTAAGAGTAGTATTCATATACCTCTGATTGGTAAATTTTCTTATGTTGGATTCTCTTGCAATGTAATTTTTACCTTGTGTTTGAATACCTGCAACCCATCTCCAACTCAAAGTATTTGAGGCAGCATCTCCATCAAATAAATATTTCATAAAAAATCTAGCGCCAAGCTCCCAAGGAAGATTAAGAGTAAATATCCAAATACTCGCAAACCACATTCTGCTGTGATTGTGAAGGTAGTTCTCTGTTTTTAATTCATTCACCCAATCATCAAAACACTCGATTCCAGTCTCACCATTTATTGCTTTCTTGTAATCTTCATCACTATAACTTGGAGTAGAATTTATAAAATCTCTCCAAACTTCAGGTCTGTGTTCTAGCCAACCTTTCCAGTAAACGCGCCAAAAGACTTCCTGTATGAATTTATCTACTTTCTGAAGATTGTATTCAGAAAGAATTTCTCTAATGAGATCGTATTCATTAATTATTCTATGAGAAATATACTTTGATAAATTTGATATGTTTTCTCTAGATTTCGGACCAAAATCATAATTTCTTTGCGAAGAATAATCTTTTAAACCATTTTGGATAAAATCTAATTTTTCTTGATTAGCTTTTTCATACATGTTGATATTTTAAATCCTGTAGATTTAACTCTTGATAAATTTATGAAAATAATAATTCAATATAATTTTTATTTGCTAGAAGTTAAGAACTAGATAAACTTAATTTATGTTTGAAAAACTTAATGATAAATCATTGAATAGGGGACTGCATTGGACAACTATAGCTAGTGAAAAAGTTTTGTTAGCTATTATTGGCATATCAACTTGTATTGCTGCAGCTCTGTATTGCTATGAAATGGTCCTAGCAAGACAAATTACTTTGCCTGACTTATTTATGTTATTCATCTATGCAGAAATACTTGGTATGGTAGGAGCTTTTTACTCGACTTCTAGAATACCAGTAACTTTACCTATCATAATTGCAATTACTGCCTTGTGTCGTTTGATAGTTATGCAAAATAAAGAAATGGATGCTTTGATGATTATTGCTGAAGCTTCAGCAGTAATTATTCTTGCAGGTGCAGCATATCTAATGAGTTTAAAAGATAAATTGAGTCTTGAAAAATTAAGAGCTCGGGAACAAGATAAAGAATAGATTTTTTTGGGAGAAATAAATGAATGTTGAAATATTTATACCTGTTTTTTATATGGTCTTATTAACTTTCTCGGTGTCTTTAATTGGTACGATTGTCAGATTCAAGAACGTGTTAATAGATAAAAAACACACTGGAATTGAAATGATGAAGTTTTCTCCTCCATCATCTGCAACGGAGATAATAAAACAAGCTGACAGAAACTTAACTAACTTATTTGAGTTTCCTATTTTGTTTTATGCTATTTGTATAGTTTTATATGTAACCGGAAAGGTAGACTCGTATTTTATTCTTCTCGCATATTGGTTTGTTGGCTTAAGAGTTTCTCATTCTGTTTATCATGTTTTTATAAATGGCTTTATTGGAGATACCCCTTTAAGAGCTTTATTCTGGTTACCAAGTTTATTAATATTGATTTGGATGTGGATAAGATTCATTTTACTTATCTAATTAGAGTCTATGGAAAAGGGACTCAAAATCTTTTCTTATCTGCCAAACCCAAGAGTTTGGAAAGCTGAGATAGCTGCAAAGATTGCTGATATTCCCGTTGAAGTCATTGGCGACAAACCTGCTGAGATTCCTAATTGGCTTTGGGATTTTGAGCCAAAAAAATTATCAGATTCTGATAAAGAAGAATTAAAACAATTTGAAAGAACTGGTAAACGGGGCTTTAGTTCAGCTCTATATAAAACTGATGACTTTATAAAATTAATCCCTTTTGGGACAGTTCCAGCTGCATTTAGCCCTGATGGAAAAATAGGAATATTCGAATCTAACAGTATTTTAAGAGCGATTGCCAGACAAGATAATATTAATAATTTGTATGGAAAAGATGATTTTGAAGCGTCAAGAGTAGACAGTTTCTTAGACTCAGGTCTTGTTTTTTCTCGAGAACATCAAGAATACTTATTTGGCCTTAAAGATATGAACGAAGCTTTGTATCAAAGGATGAAATCAGCTTATGAATTTTTCCTGAATGGTATTGAAGAGTCTTTAAAAAATTCTAAATTTATAGGTTTTGATCATCTAACGATTGTAGATATCTCATTTTTTTGTGATTTTTCTCAATTTTTGAGAGAGGGTCATTATCTAGATGCTTTAAAGGAGAAGGGCTTTAATCTTGTTTCAGAAAACTTTGACTCAGATTATCCAAAAACATTTGATCACTTAATGAAACTTTCTGAAGCAGAAGAGTTTTCTTCAGTTATTGGATCTTATTTGGATTGGTATAAAAGAAAACTTTAGGATTCTAGCTAAAGTCTTTCAACATTTTTCTTAACTCAAGCTGATGTTGCTCTTCTTGACCAATTAAATCTCTAGTGTATTCCTCTAAATATATAGACGCTCCCTCGACCATTGTGAGAAGTTTTTTGTATAAACTTAAAGCATGAAGTTCATGTTCTAAACTTTCTTTCAAAATATCTTTTATAGAATGATTATTGGTTTCGACGATTTTAGCTATTTTTTGACTGGGATGTCCGTCTAGGCCAGTAAGAAGCTCTCCAGCTTGTTGAGCATGTTGAAGTGACTCATTGGCCTGCTCTTGTAGAAAACTTACGATGGGTATTCTGTGAGGTCCAACAACCATCAATGCAGAGTGAGTGTATCTAACTACACCTGCTAATTCATACTCCATAATTTCATTTAAAGTTGTACAAACTTGATTTAGATCTAATTCATTTTGCATTTTGAACTCCTTTATTTTATATTTTATCAGCATAATCAGCTTTACCTCTTGATGAGAAATAAGATAACAATGAGAATTATTTGCATAAAAAGATTTGAATGAAGCATAAAATTTAGAGAAAATAGAATTATGAAGAAAGCAACATTTACCAAAATGACTCAAGGCACTCAAGAAGACTATGTGCCTATAGTAGAAGCAGCGATGGTTCATTCAGAGCACCTGCCAGAAAGAATAATCGAACACCTTAATATGTTAAAAGATGATTTTGGAGGTTTCGCAGTAGATAGATATGAACATTGTTTGCAAACAGCCTCTAGAGCTTATCGAGATGGTAGAGATGAAGAATACGTTGTTTGTGCTCTTTTGCATGACATAGGCGATATTTTGGCCCCTGCGAACCATGCGGATTTTGCAGCTACTTTATTGGAGCCTTATATTTCAGAAAAGAACTATTGGATTTTGAAGCACCATGGAATTTTCCAAGGCTACTACTTTTTTCATTTTCTTGGCCTTGATAGACATATGCGTGATAAATTTAAAGACAGTGAACACTGGAAAGATTGCGTAGAGTTTTGCGCTAAATATGATCAAAATTCATTTGATCCTGAGTATAAGAGTCTTCCTATTGAAACTTTTATGCCGATGCTTAAAAACGTTTTATCTCAGACTAAAAAATCAATTTATAAAGCTGAAGCTAGTTAAGAAGGTTTTCCTTTCTCCTCAACTTCCTTGTCGTGAGTTTTTTTAGCCTCAACTAGCTCTGGCATTACTTGATTTAACTGATCCATTGACCATATCTCATCACTTTTAAATGATCTTATTACCGCTGGTTGTTGCATAATTCCAACTGTTCCTGAAGATACATGAAATATCTGATTAGTGATTTCATTTGCCTCTTCAGAACATATCCAGGCAATGATAGGAGCAATTTGTTGCGGTCCTTGACTCCAATCATCAGGATCAACATCTCTTCCTGCCGCTTTCATTAAATCAATTGTTAGTCTTGTCGCGGCTCCTGGTGAAATTGTATTAACTGTACATTTGTATTTAGCCATTTCCATAGATAACGATCGACTAAAGCCAGCAATACCTGCTTTGGCTGCTCCATAGTTTGTTTGGCCAAAGTTTCCAATAAGACCAGAAACTGAAGACATGTTAATGATTCTACAATTCAATCTATTAGTTTCTCTTATGTATCTAACAAATGGTTGAGTGCAGTTGAAGTGTCCTTTCAAGTGAACGGCCATGATTGCATCCCAATCAGACTCTTCCATGTTGAATAAAGTTTTATCTCTTAAAATACCAGCGTTATTGATAATAATATCTACTGCACCAAAAGCATCCATTGCTGTGTTGAAAATATTCATTCCACCCTCGTACGAATCTACAGAATCATAATTTGCAACTGCATCTCCACCTAGAGCTTTAATTTCAGCTACAACTTCATCAGCTATTTTTTCATGACCAGAGCCATCAGGATTAGCACCTAAATCATTTACTACAACCTTGGCACCTTCTTTAGCAAACAATAGTGCTGTTTCCATACCAATACCTCTTCCGGCACCTGTAATTATTGCTACTTTATTATTAAGAACTCCCATGTTTTCACCCTAAGTATTAGTGCATAATTGCTTTTATCTAGAGTATATTATTTTTAAAAATTTTTAAATGTCAGAAAATAAGAACATTGTTGTTTCTAACCTAACGCTTTTTTTACATTCAGCTGGTTCCGGAGTTGTTGGAATTAAAAATGTTATTTTTGGGACTTGGGTATTACTTTATTACAATCAAGTTTTAGGCTTGGAACCATATTTGGCATCTATTGCGCTTGGAGTCTCTCTTTTTTTTGATGCCATTTCTGATCCTTTGGTGGGTGTTTGGTCAGATAGATTAAAGTCAAAATTAGGTAGGAGACATCCTTTTATTTATGCCAGTATCTTCCCTTTAGCATTTTGTATCTGGTTACTCTTTGTTCCGCCTTCATCTTATGATCAAACTTATTTATTTTTAAAATTATTAACTTTGACAGTATGCATAAGACTTGCAATTACCTTCTTTGAAACACCCAGAGCGGCTTTGGGACCAGAGCTTACTAAAGATTATGACCGTCGAAATACTTTAAACGCGATGGGCTTGTTTTTTGGATATGGAGGAGCGATTCTTGTGGGCTTTGTAATGTTGGAGTTTTTCCTTCCTGAAACATCAAGTTATATGGGGTCAAGAGCATATCTCAATCCTGAAGGATATGAAAAATTAGCATATTTTGCTGGCTTTCTTACTTTGGTACTTGGTTTTATTGCGGCTTCAAGCACTCATAAACATATAAAAGATCTTCATGTTGTGCCCGAAAGTTTAAATATTGATATAAAACAAGTCTTTAGAGAAGTTTTAGAAACATTATCCAATAAGTCTTGGCTTATGATTTTTTTTGGAGGCTGTCTTTACGCTTTATTTTTGGGGTTAAATACTGGAGTAGGAAACTATATAAGTATTTATTTTTGGGAATGGACGCCTTCGGATATTTCAGTATTTCCTCTGGCAGGAGGTGTTTCTGCAATTATTGGTGCAATTATTGCCGTAGTGATTTCCCAAGGTAGAGAAAAAAAGAATATTGCACTCTTTGCTTTAACAGCTACAGTATTGATTTCGTACATCCCCTTTACGTTGAGATTAATAGATCCTTTTTTTGAAGCTCAAACTTTTCCCAGTAATGGATCAAATGCTTTGTGGTGGATTATGATTTTTCATCAATGCATTACTGATATTTTATCTGTAATGGGATGGGTGATATTAATTTCGATGGTTTTCGATGTAGTAGAAGATTCGCAGAAAAAAACCGGAAGAAGAGATGAAGGTTTATTCCTTGCTGGTCCAGGATTATTTCAAAAAGTATTTTCTGGCTTAGGCGTATTCATTCTCGGTTTTGTTCTTCAATTTTTAGGTTTTAGTAATACAGAAGCAACCATTCAAGAAATGAAAGAGCCAGTAAACAACTTAGTTATATTTATTTGTATCATTGGTCCAATTTTAAATATTGGCGGACTTACTTTCATTTACTTTTATACAATAACGAGAGACGAATACGAGTCTGCAGTTAAAGATTTAGGCTACTAAAAATGTTTTTTCCGATATCGGATGATAATCCGAGTTCTTCAACTCCTTATGTGACTTATTTACTAATCGGACTTTGTAGTTTTGTCTTTATTCTTCAATACCTAAGTCAAATGAATCCTTCAATTTTTTATAATTTTGGTTTTATACCGGCTGATTTTTTTTCAAATTATTCGTCTTTCACTATTTATACCTCTATGTTTTTACACGGAGGTCTATTCCACATTGCTGGCAACATGCTTTATCTATGGATCTTTGGCGACAATGTAGAAGACTCTATGGGCACAGTAAAATTCATTATTTTTTATCTTCTTTGCGGAACAATTGCTGCGTTGTGTCAGGGGTTAGTAGATCCAACATCTCAAATCCCTATGGTAGGTGCAAGTGGAGCAATAGCCGGTGTTTTAGGGGCCTATCTAATGCTATTTCCTAAAGCTAATGTAAAGTGTTTGGTATTTATTATCATAATTATTCAAATGATAAGAGTACCTGCTTTTTTGGTTTTAGGTTTTTGGCTTATCTTGCAATTCTTCAGTATTCCGGGATCTATAGATATGGAGGGTGGAACAGCCTATTTTGCACACATTGGAGGTTTTTTAGCAGGAATGATCTTAATCCCTTTCTTTAAAAATAAAAATGTAAAATTGTTTCATGAACAAAACACTTCATCATGGCAAGTTTTCAATAAAAACTCTAAAGAATTTTCATTTCAAAAAAATGACAGTGTCGTGCTAGATTTCATAAAAAAATCAGAAGAAGAAATGAATCGGAGAAAACATTGAATTTAATTCTGAAAGTTATTTTTTGGGTTTTTGGAACTATGCTTGCGATAGCATCAATAATAAGTATTTATTTGTTAGCTTTTTATTTTGGTTTTTTTGGAGTTCTTGAAATAGCTGAACCTAATATTAATTCTTCCTATCCAAAGGAATTTTTAACTAAAAAGATACAATCTCAACTAGAACACAACCCATCGAATAAACAAATTCTGTTTGGCGATACTCATGTTCACTCAACTTATTCTTCTGATGCTTTTCTATGGAGTCTACCTTTAAATAATGGCGAGGGTCCTCATCCTGTATCAGACGCATGTGATTACGCAAGATTTTGTTCTGCAATGGATTTTTGGGTAATTTCTGATCATGCGGAAGCTGCTACTCCAACAAAGTGGATGGAAGCAAAAAAAGCGGTAAGACAATGTAATGCAATCCATGAAAATAGCGAAACTCCCGATTTGATTTCTTTTCTAGGTTTTGAATGGACTCAAATTGATCCTAATAAAGAAAATCATTATGGGCATAAAAATGTCATGTTCTTGGAAACAGACGAAGAATCTTTGCCTGTGATGCCTATTGGCTCCGGCGGGGTAGCTACCGATGGAATGCGAAGTGTAGATAGATTGCCAGTTGTGAGATCGAATATGCTATCTATGGCACTAGTTGATTTCAAAAATAGAAATAGATATGCAGATTTAATTACATTTAGTGAGCACATAGTAAAAACTGAAAATTGCGATGATGATTTATATAATGCTAACAATTCTTGTTACTTTTCAGCGTTAACTCCAAAAGATCTTTTTAGCGCGTTAGATAATATAGAATCCGACTCCATTGTCATACCTCATGGAAATACTTGGGGTTTTTATACGCCTAGTGAATCAAGCTGGGACAAACAATTATCCAATGAACACAATAATTCTGATAAACAAATTTCATTTGAAATCATGTCAGGACATGGCAATTCTGAAGAATATCGACCATGGACTGCTAGCCTTACAGAAAACAACGTTCAGTTCTGTCCAGAGCCTTCTGAGAATTACTTACCATCTTGTTGGCAAGCTGGAGAAATTATCAAGGAAAGATGCCTTGAAAATCAAAACAGTAAAGCAATTTGCGATAAAAGAGCTGCATTAGCAAGACAGTTATACATCGAGGGAGGCTTATCTGGAAAGTTTGCTGTAAAAGGTGTCACCCCAGAAGAATGGTTAGATTCTGGACAATGCAAAGATTGTTTTATTCCTGCTTTCAATTATCGACCCAGAGGTTCCGCCCAATATGCTCTAGCTTTGAGAAATTCTGAAGACGGGATAGAACAGAGATTCAAATTTGGTTTTATTGCATCAAGTGATAATCATCGATCAAGACCAGGAACGGGTTATAAGCCAATCGATAGAATGGTTACAACCGAAGCAAATGGTCCAACTTTAAAATTTGTTGAAGACAACTTAATTCTTCAAGAGGAAAAATCCGATCAACCTAGAAAGGTTAATTTAGAAGAACTTGATATCCCAGATCCATTTTCATTATGGGAACCAATCAGACAGTCATCTTTTTTTACAACAGGAGGCTTGGCCGCAGTTCATGTAGAAAATAGATCAAGAGAGGGAATTTGGGATAGTTTCAAAAGAAGGGAAACTTATGCTACCAGTGGACCAAGAATTCTGCTTTGGTTTAATTTGATAGATACAACAGAAACTCTTCCAATGGGAACCGAAACTTCAAAAAAAGAAAATCCAGTTTTTGAAGTCAAAGCCTTGGGGTCTTTCAAGCAAAAACCTGGGTGTCCCGATTATAAGCTAGGAAATCTTTCCAGCGAAAAAATTAAAACTTTGTGTAAAAACGAATGTTATAACCCCTCTGAAGAGAGGAATTTAATAACTAGAATTGAAGTAATAAAAATTACTCCTCAGAATTCAAATAATGAAGATATCGATAAATTAATCTTGGATCCCTGGAAAACAATAGATTGTCCTAAAGAAGGAAATGGTTGTCGAGTTCGTTTTTCGGATGAAGATTATTCATCAGATAAAAGAGATTCAGTTTATTACGTTCGAGCAATTGAGGAGCCGTCACTTAGAATAAATGCTGGCAACTTAAGATGTGATTTCGATGAACAGGGTAACTGTAAAAAAGTGAACATTTGTTATGGAAGTTACAAAACTTCTAGAGAAGACAATTGCACGATGATGTCTGAAGAAAGAGCATGGTCTTCCCCAATTTATGTAAACTATCGATAATTTTTAAATAAAAATTCATACTACCAACAGGAAAAATTCTAAAGAAGTATGTAATACTTAATTAATAATTCATTAGATTTATTAAATGAGAAAAAAATTACCTTTCCTTACCAAATTCTTTTATGGGTTTGGATCTCTAGCATATGGGATAAAAGATAATGCGTTTAATTATTTTTTATTATTTGTTTACGTTCAAGTTTTTGGATTAGCACCAAACCTAGCAGGATTAGCAATATTATTAATGCTCGTAATTGATGCTATATCCGACCCCTTGATTGGGTATTTTTCTGATAAAACCCAATCAAAATGGGGAAGAAGGCACCCTTGGATGTATGGTTCCGCCATTCCTGTTGCAGTTTCCTTTTTTTTAATTTGGGATCCTCCAGAGAATACGAGTCAAATGGAACTGTTTTGGTTTTTGTTGATTGTGGGTGCTTTTATAAGAACAGCAATTACAATTTATGAAATTCCAAGTAATGCTTTAGGGCCAGAGCTTTCAAAGGATTATGTAGAAAGAAGTTCTCTTTTATCTTATCGATATTGGTTTGGTTGGTGGGGCGGATTAGCAGTTTGGAACTCCTTATGGATATTTGTTGTCTACAGCACTCTTACAGGTACCCAAGATGCAAGATTCGTTGCTGAAACTTGGATAACTTATGGTCTTGTTTGTAGTCCAATAATGTTCATTGCAATTGTGGTAACAGCTACAGGTACTCACAGACATATTAAAGATCTCCATGCTCCTGAAATAGAAAGAAAAACTTTAGGGATAATTCTTAGAGAATTATACGAAACTATGACTGTTAGCAGAAACTATATAATTCTGTTCATTGCAATGATTATGATGGGTGTAGCAAGTGGAATTGCCACCAATTTAACTCTTTATTACTATAGTTTTTTTTGGGAATTTACCCCTCTCAATATACTTACAATTGGATTAAGCTTATTTTTAGCTCCTCTTGTAGGTATTGTGGTATCTCCATTTTTAGCCAATAGGTTTGGTAAAAAAAATGGAGCATTAGTCTTATTTGCAATTTCCCTAACTGTAGAAAATGGAATAATTGTTCTAAGGCTTCTAGGCTTGTTACCAGAAAATGGATCTCCTATTGTTCTTGCCGGAGTTTTAGTTTTTCATTTTATTGGAGTTGCCACCTCTGTAATTTCTTTTACAACTCTTAACTCAATGGTTTGGGACACTGTGGAAGAAGTTGAAATCAAAACCGGAAGAAGAATGGAAGGAACACTTCTGGCAGCAAGATCATTTGCACAAAAATGTATGAGCGGAGCAGGCGCTTTTGTGGCGGGGATGATTTTGACTTTTGCTGCATGGCCAGAAAATGCAGTTCCAGGAAAGGTCGATCCTGAAGTTTTATTTACCTTCGGTATTACAGCAGTAACTGCTTCAGTCATTTTATGGGCAATATCATTATTTACTATTTCTTTTGTAACAACTACCAAAGAAAGTCATCAAGACAAACTAAATGAATTAAACTACGCAGATAATTCTCAGTAAAAATGATTAAAGATAATATAGAAGAAAAGTTAAAAACTGAAATATCATCTCTTTTTGTAGAAGTTATAAACGAAAGTCCCAATCACAATGTTCCAGATGGAGCTGAATCACATTTCAAGGTAACGGTTGTATCTGATGAATTTGAGAATTTACGACCGGTTCAAAGACACCAATTAATTTATAAAGTACTTAGTGATGAAATGAAACTTATTCATGCAATAGCAATTCATCCTTTCACTAAAACTGAATGGGAGAGTAACAATCAATCCAGTTCAGATTCCCCTGATTGTTTGGGTGGATCCAGTTAACTTTAAAATATCTCGTGTTCAAGATAGGAACTTTTTATAAATGTTTTGAATTTCCTAAATATCAGGAATTAGAAGATGATTTAAGAGATCATTGCATTAAAAGACAAATAAAAGGAACTATTATCCTTACTCCAGAGGGAATTAATGCCACTGTTTCTTCTGATATAGATAAAGCTTTAGAAGATCTAAATTTATATTTAAATAACTTAGTTGGTGACATAGAGTTCCGATTTTCTTCTTCAAAAACATCACCTTTTAAAAGATTAAAAATTAAAAAAAGAAAAGAGCTTGTACCATCGGGCACCAATGGAAAATCCTATAATCACAAAGGAAAATATCTTACGCCATCGGAATGGCTCAACTTTGTTCATGATTCAAAGAACATTATTATTGACTTAAGAAATGACTATGAAAATAAGGTAGGAACTTTCAAAAATTCTATTTCTCCAGACACAAAAAATTTTAGAGAATTTAAATATTTTCTAAAGAAAAATAAAAAAAAATTCGAGGATAAAAATATTGGGATTTTTTGTACTGGCGGGATTCGTTGCGAAAAGGCATTGCATTCGTTTGAAGAAGAAGGATTGACAGATATTTATCAACTTCAGGGTGGGATATTAAATTTTCTGTCAGAATCCAAGGATAAATCATCTTGGCAAGGAGATTGCTTTGTTTTTGATGAAAGAGTTACGGTTACAAAGGATCTTGCACCTGGAAATTTTAAACAATGCTATGCTTGCAGGAGACCTCTTTCTGAGGAAGATTTAAAAAGAAGCGAATATAAAAAAGGTATTTCTTGTCATAATTGTTTTTTTGAAAAATCTGAATCAGATAGAATTAGATACGCAGAACGTCAAAAACAATTTGACATGAACAAATCATGAATATTTTTTTTAATTTTTTAGTAGATAAGTCAAAACTTTTTATCTTTTTCCTAAGCGTATTATCTTTAATAAGTCTTTTAGGACTTCCTAAGTTTCAATTAGATGCATCATCAGATACTTTGCTTCTAGATAACGATCCTGATTTAAAGACGTATCGAGAAAATTCAAGAAAATATGGCTCTTCTGATTTTCTCGTAATTGCTTTTACACCTAATAAAGATATTTTTACTATTGAAACCATCTCCCTTTTAAAAAATCTTGTTGAAGATCTTAAGAAAATTAATGGCATCAAAAACGTTTTAAGTTTATTTGATGTACCTCTCCTGAAATATTCAGAACAATCTATTAGTGAACTTGCAGAAAATGTTGTCACCTTGTCAACTGAAAATGTCAATTTAAATAAAGCAAAATATGAATTTGAAACCAACGAAGTATATAGAGGATTATTAATTAGTGAGGATTTAAAGACTATTGCTTTTCAAATGTCTTTAGAGCAAAACAAAGAGTATCAAAAATTAATTTCCGAAAGATACGATTTGTTGGATCAAAAAATCTCCTTAGAAGAGGATATTTTCAAAACAAATTTAGAAACTCTTGATTTAAGAATAGATGAACAAAAAAAAATAAATTTATCCAACGAGGCAATTCTTATCAAGGAAGTAAGAGACATTACAAATGACTATAAAGATAAAGGAGAAATTTTCTTAGGCGGGGGAGCAATGATTGCTCACGATACTATAAAAATGATTCAGCAAGACTTACTTACCTTTGGGGTAGCTGTATTTTTTATGTTTGTCTTGATTCTATCAATTATTTTTAGACAATTTAGATGGGTTGTAATTCCATTGATTTCTGCTGGTTTGTCGGCGCTTTTTACTACTGGACTCATAAGCTGGATGGGTTGGAAAGTAACGGTGGTTTCAGCCAATTTCATTGCTTTATTAATGATAATTGGAATTTCTCTTACAGTTCATTTGGTTGTTAGGTATAGAGAAATTACCTCAAGATTTAGTGAACTTTCTCATAATGAAGCTCTTAAAAGAACTCTTTCTCAAATGTTTCTTCCTTGTCTTTATACAGCTCTTACAACAATGGTCGCTTTTGCTTCATTAATAATTAGCGACATAAGACCAATAATTGATTTTGGATTATTAATGGTATTGAGTATTTTTATTGCTTTCACAGTATCTTTTATATTCTTTGGTTCTCTTGCTTCATTAATGAATAAAAATATTAAAGATACTAAAGTTGATTATTCCTCTGGATTTACGACTTGGATAAATTCTTTAGTAGTTAGATTTAAAAATGTGATCTTATTAATATCCTTGCTTGGTTTCGTCTTTTCGCTAGTTGGCATTAATAAACTAAGTGTTGAAAATAAGTTTATTGACTATTTCAAGCCTACAACTGAAATCTATCAAGGGCTTTCATTAATTGATAAAAAGTTAGGCGGTACAGCGCCTTTAGATATTATTATTTCTGCTCCAGAAAGCGATCCAGAAAGTAATGATGAGTTTGAAGAAGACTTTGATGATTTTGGAATAGAGACCGAAGAATATGGTTACTGGTTCAATTCTCAAAATTTATCTTATTTAGAAGAAATTCACGATTATTTGGAAGGCAGGCCTGAAATTGGAAAAGTTCTTTCTGTTTCCAGTGCAATAAAGTTAGCTGAAATAGCCAAAGGAGATGCATTAGACGATCTTGAACTCGCATTGCTTAGAAAAGTTCTTCCTGAAGATATTAATAATCAACTTCTTAGTTCATATATATCAGAAGACGACAATCAAGTTAGATTGTCTGCGAGAGTCATTGAATCTATGGATGGGCTAAACAGAAAAAATCTTATCGAGGAAGTTAAAAATGATTTAATTCAAAATTATGAGCTTAGTGAAGAACAATTTTATTTATCCGGTATCTCTGTAATTTATAACAATCTTCTTCAAAGTTTATTTCAATCCTTAATCGGAAGTTTAACAATTGTATTCAGTGCAATTTTTATAATGTTTATTATTTTATTTAGGTCCTTCTATATGGCTCTAATAGCCATGATTCCTAACTTATTGTCTGCTGCAAGTGTTCTAGGAATAATCGGGTGGTCTGGCATTCCGCTTGATATTATGACTGTAACTGTTGCAGCAATAAGTATTGGAATCGGAGTTGATAATACAATTCATTACGTTCATAGGTTTTTAAAAGAATACGAACTTCAAAAAAATTATGATTTAGCTATAAAAAATAGTCATGCGACTATTGGTAGGGCAATGTTTTACACGTCTCTCACAATAGTATTGGGCTTTATGATCTTAGTTAGTTCTAATTTTAATCCCAGCGTGTTTTTTGGGATATTCACTTCATTTTCTATGATAGTAGCGATATTAGCAGCTTTAATGTTATTACCAGTTTTAATCAGACATTTAAAACCTTTTGGGAGAAATATAAATGGGTCCGCTTAAAGATATAAGAGTTATTGAAATGGCCGGAATTGGTCCAGCACCATTCTGCGGAATGATTCTGGCTGATATGGGAGCAGAAGTAATTTCTGTAGAAAGAATTACGGCTGCTGGAAGAGGTTCTAGTGCAGATATTGCTTCCAGAGGAAAAAAATCAATAGCAGTAGATATTAGAAAATCAGAAGGCCAAGCCATAATTAAAAAATTAGTAGAATCTGCAGATGTTTTGATTGAAGGGTTTAGACCTGGAGTCATGGAGAAGAATAATCTTGGACCAGATGAACTTTTAAAAATAAACCCCAAGCTAATTTTTGGGAGAATGACAGGCTGGGGTCAAAGTGGGCCATTAGCTAATGCTGCAGGACATGATATAAATTACATTGCTCTAAGCGGTGTTCTTGGGGCAATTGGAAAGAAAGATACTCCACCACCACCTCCATTAAATTTAATTGGCGATTTCGGCGGAGGGGGGATGTTACTGGCTCTTGGAGTATGTGCAGCTTTAAATACAGTAAACAAAGAAGGAAAAGGACAAGTCATTGATGCAGCTATGACCGAAGGATCGGCTTTATTAATGAGTATGATGTATGGAATGTTGAATTCAGGTATTTGGACCGATACAAGAGATTCTAACTTACTTGATGGTGCTGCACATTTTTATGGCTGTTATGAATGTAAAGATGGAAAGTTTGTTTCTATAGGTTCAATAGAGCCACAATTTTATTCATTATTAAGAGAAAAAATGAATATTGATGAAGATATTTTTGATAACCAAATGGATAAAAATTCATGGCCAGCTTTAAGAGAAAATTTAGAAATTAGATTTAAAGAAAAGACACGCGATGAATGGTGCCAAATAATGGAAGGGACAGATATTTGTTTTGCTCCTGTTCTTTCTATGAATGAAGCTATAAATCATGAACATAATGTTGAAAGAAAATCTTTCTTTGATTTGGATAATGTAATCCAGCCTTCTCCAGCACCAAAGTTTTCTTATTCTAAAAGTGAAGTAAGTCATCCTCCAGTTAAAGTAGGAACTCATACTAAAGAAATCATGATTTCTCTTGGGTTAGAGGAAAAATTTACTGAATTAACTTCTCAACAAATTATTTCCGAAGCTTAAAGATTGAAGAATTTTTGACTGTTTTCAAAAAATATTTGAGTGATTTCCTCTAAATCTTTATTTTGTAATTTAGCTATTTTCTTTGCAACTTCAACAATAAACTTTGGCTCGTTTCTTCTACCCTTAATTTTAAGGTTTTTAGGAAGTAAATAAGGCGAATCCGTCTCTATCATAATTCTTTCTAGAGGCATATTAGCTATTAAATCAATCATGTGTTTTCCCCTTACTGGATCGCATATCCAGCCGGTAAATCCAATCCAAAAACCTTTATCAAGATATTCATAAAATTCTTTTTTCTCTCCTGTAAAACAATGAACTACAGCATTTACTTTGAGATCTATGTTGTTAAAACAATTCATAAAGTCTTTATACGCATCGCGTTGATGCAAGAAAAGGGGTAGATTAAGATCTTGAGCTACTTCAATTTGCGACTTAAAACATAATATTTGATTGTCTTTCTTCGAGTAGTTTCTATTAAAATCTAATCCTGTCTCCCCAATAGCTTTTACAGAAGGGTGTTCACTTAATTTTTTTATCTCTCCAATATTAGACTCTTCAAATGTGTCTGCATAATGAGGATGTATGCCACAAGTAGTTATGAAGAAATTTTGGTCATTCTCTAATAATTTTAAAGAAACCTTGGTATCTTCTAATGAAGTACTTGTAATACAAATTTTTTTTATGTTATTTTGTTTTGCTTCTTCAATAACTGTTATGAAATCTTTATCAAAAGATTCATGAGTTAAATTGGCTCCTATGTCAAAATAAGAATTAATTTTCATTTAAATTTATGATTAAAACTACATATGAGTATTTCTAAAAACTTTGAAGATGCTATAAAAGTAACTGAAACCTCAAGAGGTAATTTTACAGCAAATATTTCAGATAACTGGAGTATTGGGCAAACTGCCAACGGCGGATATTCAATGTCCTTGCTAGCAAAGGCTTGTTCAGAATACCTTGATCATAAAGATCCGCTGGTATTGTCTGCCAGCTTTATAGATAGAGTTGAGTTTGGATCTGCAGACATAGAAGTATCAAAAATAGCATCTACTAAAAGTACTTCAACTGCACATGTTTCATTGAAGCAAAAAGGGATCTTAAAGATTTTTACTACTGTAACTTTTACAGATTTTTCTAAGATGAAAGGCTTAAATGAAAATTTAAGAAGCGAACCTACTTTCGAAGATTATGAATCATGTACTCAAGTACCCTACAAAGAAGGTTTTAGTCCTAAACTCGATAAAAACCTGGAAAAAAAATATTGCTCAGATTCTATATGGTGGGAAAACCCTAAAGAAGATAATCAAGCTACCTTAAACTTGTACATGGGTTGGAAAGATGGTGGATCAGTTGATCTCTTTGGTTTAATTTTATTTTTAGACGCAACAACACCTCCTATTTATAACAAATTAGGTACAGTAGGTTGGGTTCCAACACTTACGTTAACATCTCACATTAGAAACATACCTGAGCCTGGCCCTTTAAAAGTTATTGCTAAAACAGAATTTATTACCAATAACTATATTGAAGAAGATAGAGAAATCTGGGATTCTAAAGGTAATTTAGTAGGCCAATCAAAACAATTAGCAAAATTAAGAATTAAGAAATAATACTTAAAATATTGTTATTATAGATTTTTAAAAAAATACTCAAATTAGGAAAATAAATGAAATTTACAGGTACAAAATCATATATAGCGACAGACGATCTTAGCCTTTCAGTTAACGCGGCAATAGCTCTTGAAAGGCCATTATTGATAAAAGGAGAGCCAGGAACAGGAAAAACAATGCTTGCTCTAGAAGTTGCCAAATCTTTAGATCTTCCATTGATTGAATGGCATATTAAATCTACTACCAAAGCCCAACAAGGATTATATGAATACGATGCTGTTACCCGATTGAGAGATTCTCAATTAGGTGATGAAAGGGTTAAAGATATTTCAAATTATATTCAAAAAGGAAAACTCTGGGAGGCATTTACTTCAGAAAAACAAGCGGTTCTTCTTATTGATGAAATAGATAAAGCTGATATTGAATTTCCAAACGATCTTTTGCAAGAATTAGACAGAATGGAATTCTATGTTTACGAGACCAAAGAAACCATAAAAGCTACAACGAGACCAATAGTGATCATTTCAAGTAACAATGAAAAAGAACTACCTGATGCTTTCTTAAGAAGATGTTTTTTTCATTACATATCTTTCCCAGATAGAGAAACAATGAAAGAAATCATTAAGGTACATCATCCAAAAGTCAAAGAAAAGCTTGTTAAAGAAGCATTGGATATCTTCTTTGATGTCAGGAAAGTCCCTGGTTTGAAAAAGAAACCTTCAACTTCTGAATTGGTTGATTGGTTAAAACTTTTGATGGCAGATGATTTGCCTGATGAAATCTTAAAGAATAGAGATCCTTCAAAAGCTATTCCTCCTTTATACGGAGCTTTGGTTAAAAATGAACAAGATGTCCAATTGCTTGAAAGATTGGCTTTTATGACTAGGAGAGAAGGCAACAACCAAAATTAATTGAATGTTAATAAATCTTTTTAAAACTTTAAAAGAAGTCGGCGTACCTTGTACCCTGAGAGAACTTCTAGATTTAATATCCGGTCTAGAGAAACAGGTAATTTTTGCTGATATTAATGATTTTTACTATTTATCAAGATCCGTTCTTGTAAAAGATGAAAAACATTACGATAAGTTTGATAGAGCTTTTGATATTTACTTTAAAGGTCTCGAAACTTTAGATGATGTTCTTCAGGCTCTTGTACCAGAAGAGTGGTTAAGGAAAGAATTTGAAAAGTTTCTGACAGAAGATGAGCTAAAAAAAATTGAAACAATGGGAGGCCTTGAGAAGCTTCTTTCAGAATTCAAAAAAAGATTAGAAGAGCAAAAAGGAAAGCATCAAAAAGGAGATAAGTGGGTTGGTACAGGCGGCACATCGCCTTTCGGTAATGCAGGTTCTCATCCTGAAGGCATTAGAGTTGATGGAGAAGGAAAACAAAATAAAGCTGTAAAAGTCTGGCAACAAAGAGATTTTAAAAATTTAGACGATTCAGTTGAACTAGGTACAAGAAATATAAAAGTCGCACTTAGAAGATTGAGAAAATTTATAAGACAATCTAATGATGAAGAGCTTGATTTAGATGACACAATTAAAAGTACTGCTAAAAATGCTGGTTTGTTAGATATAAAAATGGTTCCAGAAAAAACCAATGCAGTCAAAGTTCTTGTTTTCTTCGATGTTGGTGGATCAATGGATCCTCATATTAAAATTTGTGAAGAATTATTTTCTGCATGCAAAACAGAATTTAAAAATTTAGAGTACTTTTATTTTCATAATTTCATTTACGAAACTGTATGGAAGGATAATAGAAGAAGACACAACGAAAGGATTAAAACCGAGGACGTGATACATAAATACGCTTCGGATTACAAAATAATTTTTGTAGGCGATGCAACTATGGCGCCTTATGAAATTACTAATCCGGGCGGTAGTATTGAACACTGGAATGAAGAAGCGGGATCTGTTTGGATGAAAAAAATCATGACCACATACGATAAATTAATCTGGCTTAATCCAGTTCCAGAAGAACATTGGGATTACTCGTCTTCAATTGAAATTTCTAGACATCTTATTGAAGACAATATGTTCCCCTTGACTCTTAAAGGTTTAGAAGACGGGATGTCTTTTTTATCAAAAAAATAATTTGAAAGCATTAGAAATCAAAAATCTTACCAAGGTTTACGATAATAATTTAGTAGCTTTAGACGACATAAGTTTTGAAGTTGAGCAAGGCGACTTCTATGCTTTGTTGGGTCCAAACGGAGCGGGCAAATCTACCATGATTGGTATCATTAGCTCATTGGTTAATAAATCTTCCGGAAAAGTAAATATTCTGGGACTAGATATCGATACTCATCATTCCGAAGCTAAAAAGAGAATTGGAATAGTTGGTCAAGAAGTAAACTTTAACCAATTTGAAACAGTTCATAACATATTACTTCATCAAGCAGGTTTTTTTGGAATGCCATTTTCTGAAATTAAAAATAATTGCGAGTTTTATCTTAAAAGATTAGATCTATGGGACAAAAGGAATGAGCAAGGAAGGAATTTATCTGGGGGAATGAAAAGAAGATTAATGGTTGCAAAAGCTCTGGTTAATAATCCTGACCTTCTTATATTAGATGAACCGACTGCGGGTGTAGATACAGAATTAAGGAGATCCTTGTGGGAGTTTTTAATAGAAATAAATAAAAAAGGAACTACTATAATTCTTACAACTCATTATCTTGAGGAAGCAGAAAGACTTTGTAAAAACATATCCATTATTGATCGTGGAAAGATTGTTAGAAATTCAGATATGAATTCTTTTCTTAGAGAAATAGAAATAGAAACCTTTGTTTTTGATCTTAAAGAAAAAACAAGCAAAAATCTTTCTTCAGAAAATTTTGATATAAAAAAAATAGACGATGCCACTTTTTCTGTCCAAGCAAACAAAGGGACTAATTTAAACTCAATATTTGATTTTTTTGACCAAGAGGGGATAGAAATTTTAAGTATGAGAAATGAAACTAATAGACTTGAAGAATTATTTCTAAAACTTACAAATAATGACCGTTAAAGAACAATTAAGAGCTTTATTCATTCTTTTAAGAAAAGAAGTTCTAAGATTTTTTAGAATTTGGAGTCAGACTTTGATTCCTTCGGTACTGACAACGATATTATATTTTTTAATATTTGGTACTTTTATTGGCGAAAGAATAGGTAAAATGTCAGGGTTTGATTATATGCAATTCATGGCGCCAGGATTAGTAATGTTGGCAGTTATTACAAATGCCTATTCAAATGTAGTCTCATCTTTTTTTGGTGTGAAGTTTCAAAGAAGTATTGAAGAATTACTTGTCTCTCCTATGCCCACTTATTTGATTCTAATTGGATTTGTTCTGGGCGGTGTAGTTAGGGGAATTATTGTAGGCTTTCTTGTATTGCTTACATCTTTAATATTTACAGATATAACAGTTCAAAACATTCCCCTTACACTTCTTGTTGTCGTAATGACTGCCTGTTTGTTTTCTATAGCTGGTTTTTTGAATGCTTTATTTGCAGATAATTTTGACGATATAAATATCGTACCAACATTCATCCTTACTCCTTTGATTTATTTAGGTGGAGTTTTTTATTCTGTAGATCTTTTATCAAATACTTGGCAAATTGTCTCAAAGGCAAACCCTTTGCTCTATATGGTCAACGCATTTAGATATGGAATGATAGGTGTATCTGATATTAATGTTCAATCTGCATTGATGATGATAACCTTTTTTATATTAATCTTTTTTACACTTGCTTGGTATTTGCTTAAAAAGGGTTATGGAATAAGAAATTAATTTTTTACGACCTTTTTACTTTCATGGAGATAGAATTGCTAGCTTTAAAATCAAATGTAATGGAGAGATGGCAGAGTGGTCGAATGCGCTCGCTTGGAAAGCGGGTAAGGGGGCAACTCCTTCAAGGGTTCGAATCCCTTTCTCTCCGCCAAAAAAAAAATTAAATGGAATACATTGAGTCAAAATATTTTAGTTATGCGGATCCAGATGATCCTTGGTATCGTAAGTTAATCATAAGAACTATTGAATCTTTGGCTGGTCAGCCTGCTTTATATAAACTTTATAGAGAATATCAAGAAAACCCCAATAATTGGGATAGTTTTTGGCACGGGTGTTTAGATCAGCTAAAATTAAAATTAGACTTCAATACCAATATAAATATTCCCAAGGACGGTCCGACTATCTTTGTCGCAAATCATCCCTATGGAGTTTTGGATGGATTGGTAATCAGTTATTTTGTTTCAAAATATAGAGATGATTTTAAGGTATTAACACATTCACTCTTGTTAAGAGCGCCGGAAACAAAAGAGTATTTATTACCAATAGACTTTACCGGAGATAAGCAAGCCTTGTTGACAAATCTTGAAACCAGAAAAAAATCAAGAGAACATCTTGCTAATGGAGGATCCATAGTAATATTCCCCTCAGGAACTGTATCTACCACTGCTAAATTTTATGAAAATACAAAAATGGCTTTTGATCCAGAGTGGAAAAAATTTACTTCAAGGCTTATCAAGCAAACTGATCCAACAATCGTTCCTATTTATTTTTATGGATGCAATTCCATAAAGTTTCAATTAGCGAGCCATCTTGGGGACATGTATAGAGCTTCATTACTATTTCATGAAGTAAAAAGGCGTATAGGAAGTGATTTCAAGTTTATTGTTGGAGAACCATTTAAATATTCAAACATTGAAACAGATTTATCAAATCAAGAACTAGCTGATTATCTCAGAACTAAAACTTATTTGTTAAATCCTAAAATTTCAAAGGCACCTCCTTACGGATTAGATATTTAATTAAAATCCTTTAGCAAGAAAGGTTTTTTTGCTATCTTATTAAAAGGGGGAAATAGTTTGTTAGTTTTAAGTCGAAGAAGAGATCAAACTCTTGTTATTGGCGATAATGTGGAAGTAACAGTTTTAGAAATTAAAGGAGGACAAGTCCGTTTAGGAATAAATGCTCCTAAAGCAGTTTCGGTCCATCGAGGAGAAATCCACGCCAAAGTAATTGAAGAGAGTTAAAAAAGCGCCCGTAGCTCAGTTGGATAGAGCACCTGGCTACGAACTAGGGTGTCGGAGGTTCGAATCCTTCCGGGCGCGCCATTTAAATAAAAATTAAGTAAAATAAAAATATGTCATTAAAATTAAACAGCGATTCGCAACCTTTTGTAGAAATTAATTCTCCCAAATATAAGGAAATTTATTCTTTCGAACGAGATTTCGATTTAACAGATCTTTTTATGTTTACAAAAGGGCAGCCATATGAAAAATTTGCAGAGTTGAGAAAGCAAGCGCCTGTTTATTTTCATAAGACAGGGCCAGAAGATTCAGAACCGGGTTTTTGGGTTTTAACCAAATACAAAGATATAGAATTTGTTTCAAAAAACCAGGAAATATTCTCTTCTCAACTTGCAGGTGGTACTACCCTTACACATGGATTCACTTCTATGGATGATACTCCACTTTATAGATCTACGATGGATCATATGTTGAGCTTGGATGGTTTGTTGCATTTGAACATGAGAAATCCACATATGGCTTTTTTTAATCCAAAGTATGTAAACAATTTAAGAAAAAAGGTTGAAATAAAAGTTGACCAATTACTAGATGCAATAGCCCCTCTTGGAAGCTGTAATTTAGTAGAAAGCGTTTCCGCTGAATTGCCTATGTTCACTTTATGCGAGATGTTAGGAGTGCCAGAACCAGACCGTCCAAAAATTATCGAATGGATGAAATTTTTAGAAATGGCACAACTGATAGCCACCACTCAAGCAGTTCAGAATAATGACATCTCTCTATCTGAAGAGCAAAGTCAAGCAGCACCAGATCCAGCAATGATCGAAATGTTTACAAATATGATTAATGAGATGTTTTCTTATGGCAGATATGTTTTAGAGGAGAGACGAAAATCTCCAAAAGATGATTTGCTTTCTGTAATTGCAAATATTGAAATAGATGGAAAAAAACTTCCAAATGAATATTTAGACGGGTCTTGGTTATTAATAATTTTTGCAGGAAACGATACAACAAGAAACTCAATCAGCGGTACAATGAATTTACTTTCAGAAAATCAAGATCAAAAAGAATTAGTATTAAACGATCGTTCTTTGATTCCCAATATGGTTCATGAATCAATTAGAGTGGCGAACCCTGTTTCTTACATGAGGAGAACTACCAAGGTCGATACTCAGATAGGCAATCAAAAGATAGGACCGAATGAGAAAATATCTTTATGGTATGGAGCGGCAAATAGAGATCCTGAAATTTTTGAGAATCCCGACAAGTATGACATCAGAAGAGAAAATGCAAAAAAACACTTATCCTTTGGGTACGGGAGACATCTCTGTTTAGGAAAACATACTGCTAACATGCAACTTGAAGTGGTTTACGAAAAGATCTTTGAAAGATTTCCAGACATGACACAATCAGGAGATATAGTTTACACCCCCAATAACTTTGTAAACGCAATTCAGGAATTACCCGTAAGTTTTACTCCAAAAAAATAAATCTAATGTATACAAAAAGTTTGATTGTGTGTTTTTTTGCTTATTTTTTCTCAATATTATTTGGTTATCTTTCTTTAGTATATTTTGATTTAGGCCATCTTTGGTTTGATATCCTTCTAGCCCATACAGTAGCAACATTAGTAATATTTATTTTCAGCGTAATTTATAAAAATTCAAGTTTATATGATCCATTTTGGTCTGTAATTCCACTTCCAATATTCATATATTTGATAATTTATCCTGAGGTTGATGAGTCTTCTAAATTAAGATTCCTTTTGATAGGCATCCCTGTAACTTATTATGTAATTCGTTTAACTTGGAATTGGTTAAAAACTTGGCCGGGTTTAGAAAAAGAAGATTTCCGCTATATTAATCTTTACCAAACTTTTGGACGATTTAAATTATTTATTAATTTTTTTGGAATACATCTATTTCCAACTTTAATGGTAAATATTTGTTTATTCCCATTATATTTTGCAATCACAATAAACGACCAGCCAGTATCTTTTGTGGATTGGTTTTTTTGTATTTTTACAATCCTAGCTGTTCTGCTAGAACATGTTTCCGACGAACAAATGCACTCATTTAAAGCTGACGAGAGGAATGCTTCATTAACTATGAATAAAGGACTATGGAAATATAGTCGCCACCCAAATTATTTAGGAGAGATTTTGTTTTGGTTTGGTTTATTTGGCTTCTCTTTATCTCAGTCTTTAGATAATTTTTGGCTAATTATTTGTCCTTTATCAATGTTTGCGATGTTTATTTTTGCATCAATACCAATGATGGATAATAGAAGTTTAGAAAGAAGACCAGACTACGAGGAGTATATGAAGAAAACTCCTGCATTAATTCCCTCTTTTTTTAAATAAATGTTTGATCAGATAATCATATTAGGTCTCCTAATCCTAATGGTTGGCCTTTTTATTTGGGGTAGATGGCGCTACGATGCTATTTCCTTAGGAGTTTTATCCGTTTTTGTTTTACTTGGCTATATTCAACCTGAAGAGGCTTTTAAAGGTTTTTCTCATCCTGCTGTAATTACTGTTGCCTTAGTGCTATTGATTAGCAAGGGTTTAGAAAAGTCAGGATTTATTTCAGTCATAGGCAGGCAATTGCAAGCTTATGCTAACACTGAAATTCAATTTATGATTTCTATAACTTTTTTTGCGGCAATTCTCTCATCTTTTATGAATAACATTGGTGCTATGGCAATGCTTCTTCCAATAACTTTAGGGATCTGTCAAAAGATGAAATGGAATCCATCAAAATTTTTAATTCCCCTATCCTTTGCTTCTATTCTAGGAGGAATGAATACAAAAATCGGAACTCCACCCAATATAATCATTTCTGAATTTAGAAACGATTTTGGAGATAAAAATTTTGCCTTTTTTGATTTTTCTTTTGCAGGAATTCCAGTAAGTATATTAGGAATTTTATTTATTGCTCTTATTGGCTGGAGATTAATCAAACAAAGACCAATAAATTCAGAGAATAATCCATTAATAGAACTTGAAGATTATCTTGTAGAAATGGTTATTACTGAAAATAGTAAGCTCATTGAAAAAAGAGCTTTGGATTTTCGCCAAGAATTGGATACAGATACTGCGTTGATGGGTCAAATAGATGAGAATGGAAAGAAAATAGAAATACATGGCAACCAAAAACTGTATGAAGGCCAAATTCTTATTATGAAAATAAATCCTGATATGGTTGCAGATATTCAACAAGAATTTGGTTTAGATATTGATTCTGAAAATGATCTTACCTCTATTGAAGATCTGGGCGGTATCGAAGCCATTATTGTTCCTAAATCAAGGTTGATTGGACGAAAATATCAGTATTTCAAGCGACTAATTGGTAAAGAATTATCTTTGCTTGGTTTATGGCGTAGAGGTTTAAAATTTAGATTTAGATTATCAAATGAAATTTTTAAGGTAGGTGATGTTTTGCTAATTGCAAATAGAGGTGAAAAAAATAATATTTCAGAAAAACTTGAGCTAGCTGGCTTAATGCCTTTGTGGCAAAGAGAATTTGATGTTGCAAGAGATCCATCAAAAATATTTATAGCATTCGGATTATTTGCAATTTGTTTGCTATTGGTGATATTCAACTATGTACCTATCGTAGTAGCATTTTTAATATGTGTTATAGGTTTTGTAAGTTCAAAATTATTGACGGGGGAGGGTGTATATAGACATATAGATTGGCCTGTTGTTATTTTATTAGCAGCAATGATTCCAATCGGAAACACTTTAATTTCCTATGGCATTACTGATTCTGTATCTTCCTATTTAGCAGGCCTATCTTCTTCTGTGGATTATGTATGGTTAGTAGTTCTGATAATGATCATTACAATGTTCTTATCAGATATTATAAATAATGCTGCAACAGCAGTGATTATGGCTCCTTTAGCTGTATCCCTTGCTGATAAGATTGATCAACCAATTGAGCCTTTCTTAATGTCAGTAGCTATTGGTGCAAGTTGCGCATTTCTCTCGCCAATAGGCCACCAATGCAACACATTAGTTATGGCTCCTGGAAACTATAAATTTGGTGATTATTGGAAAGTAGGATTACCCTTAGAAATCCTTATCATCTTAATAAGCGTTCCCGCAATAATTTTTTACTGGGGTTAATTTTAAGATAAGTTTTTTTTAGACGCGTTTTTTTGAACGCTTTCAATCCCCTTATTTAGAGAACTTTCAGATTTATATCCTTGGCTAGTAGCTATTACCTTATTGTTTCCTGCGATAACATTAAAGAAAAAACTTCCTGCTTTGTTTTTTAAAACTTTAAAGGACTTTTTCTTTTTGGAATTTAATATTAGAGATTTTGCACCTTTTGTGCATGCGCTTTTAGTAGTGTAAGCCTGGCTGGCACATATAATTTCACCATTTTTAGCTTTTAATCTAAATCTAAATTTTTTTGATTTGTCTTTATATATCTCAAACAATGTTTTCTCCCATACTTAACATATAATTTACATATAAATTTCACTCTATGTAAATTTTCTAATAGAATCAATCCCCAATATGAAAGTTTTTGAAAAGTATTTTGATGATTTCATTGGGTATTTAATTATTCTAAATGTCATCCATCAAATACTCATTTCTGGATATTCATTATCCGATAATTTATTAACTTTATCCGAAAACTTTATTTTATTTTCGTTTGGTATTTTTGTATTTGAAGTCATTTTTAGAATTTTTAAAGAGAGAAAATTTTCTACCTTACTTCTAATAGATATTATTGTTATCTTTAACTACCTGTTTATTAGTGTTTTTGATTTAAGAATCTTTAGAATTTTTAGAGCCTATTCTATTTTTAGCCAACTAAGAGTATTACTTCCAACAAACACATTATTAAAAACAATTTGGAAACAAAGACTTTCTATTTTAGGAACTCAGATCGTTGTGTTTTCTCTTCTTTTAATTTTTTCCGTAGTCATTCATTTTCTTGAGAAGGATCTTCAGCCAGAGGCTTTTGGAAATATATTAGATTCAATGTGGTATGGAATTGCTACTCTAACTACAGTTGGTTATGGTGATGTAACACCTGTCTCTGATCTAGGTAAACTTATCTCTAGTTTTGCTATGTTTTTAGGTATTGCAATGTTTGCTTTACCTGCAGCAATTCTAGCTTCAGCATATTATGAAGATATTCAAAAAAGAAATTTTTTAGTTTCTCTAGAAGCTATTACTGAAATAAATTTATTTTCAAACCTTCCAATAGGAGCGATTACTAAAATTAATTCAAAACTGGAACCACTTGTTTTGCCGGCAAAACAAGTTATTTTTAAAAAGGGCGATATTGCAGATGCCCTTTATATAATTGAATTTGGAAGTGTACAGGTTGAAATTGAAACTCCCGTTGTTTTGGGCTCTGGCGATTATTTCGGAGAAACTGGCCTCATAAGCCAAGCTGAAAGAAATGCAACTATTTCAGTTTTAGAGGAAGCTAAGCTATTAAAACTTTCTAAAGAATCTTTAGATGAATTATTAGAAGAATATCCAGCTTTATTTGAAGATTTAAAGCGAAGTGCTGCAGATAGAACTGGATAACTTAAGATTCTATTTCGTGGCTAGACTCTACATAAACTGATCTAGATGGGAAGGCAAAGTCAGAACCGTTTTCTCTAACAATTTCCATTACTTTGTGAACTAGCTTTTGCTTTAAGTCCGTATAGTGAGAATAATCTCTTTCAGCTGAATAACACAGGATTTCAACATCAATTGAACTTGCTCCAAACTCTACTGCTTTAGCAAAAGATTCTTGTCCAGGATTGATTGCAAATCCTTCTTTGTCATTTTTAATATAGACACCGATCTGATCACAAATAGATTTTAATTGATCTACCGATGTTGAATACAATAAATTAATTTGCCATTTAATTCTTCTATACCTGAGTTCTCCGTGATTAGTTACATTGACATCTGATAAATCTTTATTTGGAATTATCATAGGCGAAGTATTAAAAAGCCTGATCATTGTTGATCTAAAGCCAATAGTTTCAACTATTCCGTGTAACTTGCCATCGACTTCAATTCTATCTCCAGGTTGGAATCTATTTTCGGCAATAATAAGTATCCCAGAGATAAGATTTTTGAATAAATCTTGAGCTCCTAATGCTACGGCAACAGAAAACAGTCCTAATCCTGCAATAATCGGGCCTATTTCAACTCCAAAAATATCCAAAATAATTGCGATTGCTAAAATCCATATTAAAACTCTTGTGAATCTTTCCAACCACATTGATAAAGCTGCAGTTACCCAAGACTTAATTGCAAGAAGTTCAAATATTGGACCTATTGCCTTAGTAAGAACGCTAAATATTGTATAGGCGATTAAAGCTTTGACTGAATTAGTTAGAAAAACATCTGCAATACCTGATAAGGGCAGGAGTTCAATAATTAAATAAAGCCCCAAAGCTAATGGGACATTACCAATGGGTTTTTCAAGAGTTTCTAGAAGAATATCATCGGCTTCTGTTTCAGTTTCTTTAGCTAGATTTTCTAAAAATTTAAATACTCTAGAAATAATTAAAGCTCTCAAAATCAAAGAGGAAACTATAATGATCAAGGAAATCACTACATTACCAATTGAGATACCTAGAAAATCTTGATTCCAAACGCCAAGTATTAAATTAAAAAAACCATTCATAATTATTAATTGAAATTATACGAAAATACTGTAGCAAATCCTTCTTCTTTTTTTACAGCATTTGAAGGAGGTTTTGAGTCATAAAAAGTATTGTATTGAAGAGAAATTTTAAAATT
>CENJ01084115.1_pt1 | contig 29820 bp, 26 predicted proteins | sample 356161 | NCBI WGS metagenome assembly CENJ01 (sample SAMEA2619531, study PRJEB7988) | marine metagenome | biome: marine biome (ENVO:00000447); feature: surface water layer (ENVO:00002042); material: "saline water (ENVO:00002010), including plankton (ENVO:xxxxxxxx)" | depth 5 m | reverse complement strand
TTGATTGGATATCTACTTTGTGATTCTTGCATCATTGCGTAACAAAATGAACACATTGCACCACAGCCCCTCGTGAGGGACATGTCCACGCTAATAGGAGCTATTCTTTCTCCATTCTCCCAAGCGTTAACTCTTTCTATGTGATAGGAAAGCTTGTGGGAATCAAGAATTAGATTACCCTCCTTAGTTTTAATAGCATTATCCATAATTTTATTTTGCAATTGAAGTGCCATAAGATTTAAAAGCCTTTACCATAGAGCTAATCCCCTCATTCAAAGATATTTTTTGTTGCCAATCTAAAGGTTTATTTCCAAAATTATAAAAGTTTGTGTTTTTAATATCAACATTTTCTATTAATATCTTACTTTTAGAATTGACGATTTTTTTTATTTTATTCGCGAGCTCGATTAAAGATATATTTTCATTTGAAAAAAAATTAAATTCTTCAATTTTTTCTGTTTTTCGATTCAAATATGATGTAGAAAAATCAAGTGCACTAATCGCATCTTTATAATGCAGAAAATTAAAGGTATCATTATTTGAAATTATTATAGGTTTGTTATTAATCGCTAAACTCACAAATTTTGATAAAACCTTTTTATTTGCTTTATCGAAGAAACCATACAAGGATGTAAATCTTAAAATGGCTATTTTTATATTTAGTTTCCCAGAGTAATAATTAACAATTAATTCTCCTATGAATTTGCTTAAACTATATATATCGGCGTTAGATTTAAAATTATTTTTTACATTTAAAGCATCCGCTGAACTTACAAATAAAAAGTTTTGAATATTTATTTTTTTATTAAATATAATTTCCAATAAAATAGATAATTCGTAAATGTTGTTTCTGATACATCTTTCAGGATCTTTCTCAGCATCACTTATACCGCTTACAGCGGAAAGATGTATAATATTTGATACAACACTCAGGTCTTTAATTGAGTTAAGTTCTCTCAATGATTCAACCTTTATGTCATCTTTGTGTTTTGAATCTGAAAGGTCTACGCCTAATACTCTAATGCCTTTTTTCCTTAAATATTTTGCATATTCAAAACCAAGATAACCTCTTGAGCCAGTTAATAAGACAGTTTTCATTCTAAGATATCACCCACATTTAGTTTCTTATTAGCCTTGAGTAATAAAACTCCGTCCTTTGCAGAAATCACCACTCTTCCATCAATAGTTTTTGCCAAAACCTGTCCAACCGTTTTTCCAATCGAACTTTTGCTAAATTTAAAAATTTCATCTTTATCTTTTTTACTACAAAATGCGTTAGGATAGGGATTACTTAAAGCATTAATAAATCTGTGAATTTCTAAAGTACTTAGATTCCAATTAATTTTACTATCTTTTTCCTCTCTTTTTCTATCATATGAACTAAGGTTTAAATCTTGAGCTGCTTTATATAAGCAATTAGATGAAACTTGTTTGATAACTGTTATTGCCATCTTTTTCATTTTATTTGTAAGCTTTTTCATCACATCTACAATTTGATCATCTCTGTCTATTATTACATAATCTCTAAGAACTATATCCCCTAAATCAATCTTCTCATTCATAAAATGCGCACAGATTCCAATTGTTTTCTCTCCACGAATCATCGCCCAATTAACTGGATGTCTTCCTCTAAATCTTGGTAAATCTGAAGAGTGAAAATTTATATTCCCATATTTAGCAATTGATAAAACATCTTTATTAAGTATTTCCGGGAAAGCAAAACATAATATTAAATCAGGTTTTAACATGGATATTTTTTTATAATTTTTATTAATACTTGCTACAATTTCGAAATCAATATTAAGTTTTTTCAATAAGTTTATAGAGACAGAGTTATTTCTATCATTTGGCAAAAATACTTTAATTGGTTTTATTTTTTTTGAATTCAATTCCCTCACACATTCATCTAACCATTTTAAGGAACCTAATATTATTATGTTCAGCTTTTGCATATTCAAGTCGGTTTATTTAAATTTGAGTTTTTATCAAAAAAATTTTTTATACAATTGATTACATATTCTACATTTTCAAAATCAAGTTCAGGATAAATTGGAAGAGAAACTACTTGTTTTGAAATTTTCTCAGTTTTTTCAAGCCTTCGAGGAATTTTAAAAAATAAATTTTTATTTTCAGAAATTGCTTTTGGTCCCAGATGTACAAAAACTTCAATTCCAAAATTTCTTAGATGTTCTACTAATTTTTCCTGAGTGCTTGTTCTTACTACATATGAAGAATAGACGTCAAAAAATTCATTTTCAGAATTAGCAAATATCGGTAAAATCAAAGGTAGATTTTTTAAACCTTCATTATACAATGATGCAATCTCTCTTCTTTTTTTTATCCAATTTTTAAATAACGGAAATTTAACATTTAAAATAGCAGCTTGCAATGTATCCAACCTACTTGATAGACCATAAGATGTATAATCGTATTTATTTTCTTGACCATGATTTCTTAAAACTTTTAATTTTTTCGCCAGTTCATCATTATTTGTTGAAATAAAACCGCCATCGCCTGCGCAACCTAAATTTTTCATAGGATGCGAGCTAAAACAAGCTGTTGAATCAAAATTTCCTGGATTAAGACCATTCACTTTCGCTCCCAATCCTTGCGCAGAATCTTCAACAATTGCAAGATTATATCTTTTTGCCAATTCAGATATTTTTTTCATATTAGCCATTCTGCCATTAATATGAACTGGAAAAATCGCTTTTGTTTTTTCATTTATTAGGCTCTCGATTTGATTAACATCAATATTAAAATCTTCATCAATATCAACAAGGACTGGAGTAGCTCCAGTGTGATAAATAGAACTAATTGTCATTATGTAGGTGTGGGCAACAGTCAGAACTTCATCTCCTTTTTTTAGATCCAACATTCTTGCAGCAAAAATTAATGCGTCTGAACCGCTATTCACTCCAATTATATTTTTTACATTAAGAAAAGACTCCATATTCTTTTCAAAAATATTTACATCATCTCTCAAAATAAAACTTCCAGTTTCCATTATTCTGTTAAATTCGGAAATTAGCTCTTTTTTTTGATTTATAAATTGTTTACCAAGATTAATAAATGGTACTCTCCAATGCATAATATGTCTCTATCATTCAGATTTTATGGTCAGGCCTCTTAAATTTCTTAAAGAACTTTTATCTCCCATAGGTTCAACATTGATATAAATAGCCTGATCTATTTTTTCTTTTAAAAAAAACTCTATATCTAGAAGAAAAGTACCTCTCTCTGCTGGTGCTAGATTTTTTAAAAGCTTTACAATTACTTGACCATTATTATGGCTAGAAATTATTTGTATAGATTCATTTATATCTTTATTCATTTTTTTTAGCGCATTTTCAAGAAGAGAAATTTTTTTCTCCTCTTTGATTTTCAGCCATGAATCTTTAGGCGCTGGAGTTTTTGAAAATGCATCATTTCTAAGGTTTATATTCATGATATCCTTTTTACTATCATCTCTTTCTTAAATTCCTCTCGGCTCAAAAGCGGATGTGAATCTTCTATTGGCTTTCCAAATAAGAGCTTTGGGTAGATCTGTGATTCTTTGTTCATATGAACATTGCAAAGCATTGGTCCTTTAAAACTCAGTGTCTCCATAATCTTTTTCTTCAGGTGAGAGTGCATAGTGGCATCAATTGCCTTTATTTCATAGGCTTTAGCTATTTTACTAAATTCTGGATCGGGAAGTTTCCCAGTAACAGGATCAGATGCATGGAATTTAGATTTTAACCAATTTTGTTGAGTACCCTGAATTATTCCATGACAATGATTGTTAACCAAAAATATAGAAATATTTAATTTGTGTTTTGCAATTGTAGCCAATTCTTGAATATTTATTTGTAGTCCACCGTCACCTGTAATGCATATTATTTTTTTAAAAGGCTCAGCGAAGGCTGCTCCTATACTAGCTGGAAGTGAGTAACCCATTGGAGAATGATTCCAAGCTGAAATCAATCTTTGCGTTCCTTTTACCCTAAATCCCTGCATTGTCCAAATTAAATTACTTCCACAATCTGTAATAATGATGCTATCATTATTGGCTAACTCGGATAACTTGTTAATGAAAAAATATGGGTTAACATTTCTCTTTTGATTTCTACTTTTTTTGTCACAGCTTGGATATTTTTTGAGCCAATCATAAATTTTACTTTTCCAATTAGAAATATCTTGAATCTTATAATTTTCTTTAATTTCTAATATCTCATTAATGAATGATTTGGAGTCTTGTGTGTGGAGCAAATCAACTTTAAAATTCATTTTCCTATATTTTTTTTGTTCTGACTCATCAACATCAATCACAATTCTTTTAGCTTCTCTGGCAAAAGTATTAATGTTTGAACCAACTTCGTGAGTATCTAATCTTGTTCCGATAGTAATGATTAAGTCAGAATTTTGTACTGCAAAGTTTCCCGCTCGCCCAGAGGTTACACCAAAGTTTCCAGAAAATAATTTATGTTCATGAGAAATTAAATCCATTGCACCCCAAGTCAATAAAAATGGAATTTTTAGTTTGTTAACAAGTTTTACTATTTCTTTTTCAGCTTTGCCAACCCTTACTCCCGCTCCAATTATTAATATAGGTCTTTCAGAATTTTTTATTAGATTCAAGAATTTTCTTACCTTCTTGATAAACTTTTGATTTTTATTTACGGACGGCTTAAAGCTTTCAAGTTTATTTGGATTAATGTCAGCCCTTTGAACATCATCACAAATATCTAATAATACTGGCCCAGGTCTTCCAGTAGTTGCTAAAAAAAATGCTTTCTCAAGCTCGTATTTGATTTTTTGAGGATTATCAATCAAGACAGAATATTTTGTTACTGATTTGTAAATTGACACTACATCAGTTTCTTGAAAACCAATCTGTCGAGATTTACTCTTACCTTTTAGCTGATTTTTAGGCACTTGACCTGTGATTGCTATAACTGGAATTGAGTCATAATAAGAGCAGCAAATGCCTGTTAATAAATTTGTAGCCCCTGGTCCACTGGTAGCTATAATTGCACTGATATTTCTTGTCACTCTTGATTCACAATCTGCTGCCATAGCACCAGCTTGCTCATGCTGAACAGGTATATACTTAATTTTTTTTTTTTTTGCTAATGAATCAATAATATGTACAACACATCCTCCGGTGAGAACATAAGCTGTCTTAATTTTTTTTTTTTCTAAAAAATCTGCTATATAGTCTGATAATTTCATCTCTTTTCACCAAAATAATTTTTCAAAATACTTGTACCATTAGTAATATTTTTTATGCTATTCGCATAGCAAATTCTAATATAACCTTCTCCGTTTGCGCCAAAGATATTTCCAGGTGCAACTGCTATGCCACATTTGTGTAGTAAAATTGAAGAAATTTGTTCGCTTGTTAATTTTGTTTTTTTTATATTTGGAAATACATAAAATGCTCCTTTTGGTTCAAGGCATGAAAATCCATTAATATTATTTAACTGACTTACAAGTAAGTCTCTTCTTTTTTTAAATTCTAAAACCATTTCTTTTATTTTTCTCTGACTTCCAAGTAGTGCTTCTAAACCTGCTAGTTGAGTAAATTTAGGAACACAAGATAAAGCTGTTTCTTGTAAAAGTCCCATTTTGTTAATTAAATTCTCAGGCCCGGTCATGACGCCAAGTCTCCAACCAGTCATTGCATATGATTTACTGAATCCATTAATTAAGATTGTATGTTTTTTACAATGGTCAATAAAACTAGGAGAAAAAAAAAAAGTTTTTGAATCATTAAAAATCATTCTTGAATATATCTCATCAGAAATTAAGTATAATCTATTTTTAGCAACTAATTTATATATTGACTCAATTTCTTTTTTATTCATTACAGAGCCTGTAGGGTTATGAGGGGAGTTTATGATTACAACTTTAGTTTTTGTTGTAATTTTTTTTGCAACATCATCAGGATTTAATCTGAATTCATTCTCCTCCTTTAATTTTATATTTACTATTTTACCTCCTAAAAAGTTTACTATGGAAGCATAAGATACGAAACTTGGATCGGGAATTATTACTTCGTCTCCTGGATTAATTATACAGGATATGGCCAAGAAAATTTGAAAATTAGCCCCAGGTGTTACCAAAACTTGTTCAATACTTGGCTTAAAGCCTCTTGACTTTAGCGTAACCTTACAAGCAGCTTTTCTCAATTCTAAAATACCCATAGAATTAGTATAATGAGTATGATTATTCTTAATTGAATTTATAGCTGCATTTTTAATATTCAAAGGAGTGTTAAAATCCGGATCTCCAATTTCAAAATGAATAATTTTTTTACCTTTTTTTTCAAGCTCTTGAGCTTTTGCTAAGATTTGAAACATTTTTTGACCAATTAAATTATCGGACGCCCTAGATAATTTCATGATTAACTAACATAAATTTTATTATTTTTTTCCTTACAATACCGACGGTATATTAAATTCTTGCATTCTTCTAACATTGTAATAAATAGTATCATTCATAGCATTAGGAAGTAAATTTTTATTAAAGGAATCAATAAGATCTTTCACCGCTTGCTCAACACTATAACTTGATTCAAATCCAAGTTCTTTCTTTATTAATTCTGAAGAAACGTGATAAGACCGAGGATCGTTTGTCTCTTTGTTTTCAATTTTTATCTCTTCTTTAAACTGATTTGTAACAATTTTGGCAATCTCATTTAATGAATAGTTCTCGAATCCTACGTTATAAATTTTTCCATCAATTTTTGAAATTTCTGATGTAATTATTTTTAAGTACGCTCTAACCATGTCTTTTATGTGAATATTTGGTCTTAACTGCGTTCCACCTAAAATTGTTATTTTTTTATTATGGTAAGCATGTGCTGTTAAAATGTTAACGACAACATCAAGTCTTTGTCTTTGAGAAAATCCACAGACAGTAGAGGGTCTTATAATTGTAGTTAAAAATTTTGAACTCATTTCATTTAGTAGAATTTCTTCACATTGTACTTTAAACTTCGAGTAGTCAGTTAACGGCTCAAGAGATAAACCTTCTGTAACATTAGTTTCATTTTTAATACCGTATACTGAAGATGATGAGGCATAAATAAATCTTTTACAACTTGATTTTTTTACTGCTTTCACTATCGGAAGAAAACAATCTAGATTTATAGATTTGCCTAGTTTAGGATCTAGTTCAAAAGAAGGATCATTTGAAATACAAGCTAAATGGATGAAGCAATCTATATCTTTTATTGAATGTTCAATTAATTCTATATTCCTTATATCACCTTTTATAACGCACAAATTCTTATTATTTTCATATTTTTTAAATACACTATTGTTATAGATCATCAAATCTATTACAGAAACTTTGCATCCTTTATTTAAAAGTTCAGGCACCAATTCAGAACCAACGTAACCAGCCCCACCTGTAACTAAAACTGAATAATTTTTCATATTTTTAAGTTTTTATTCATTAAAAAATCTAAGAACGAATGAAGTATTATAAGATGTAAAATTTCCACGAACCCATAACTGTTACTTGAAACGTAGAATGAAAGATTACCAAGTGCTCTTAATTTATTATTTTCTTTAAATCCACTTAGTGTTATTATATACATTTTTTTTTTTTTCCCAACCTTTACTGCATTAATAATATTTTGTGAATTTCCTGAGCTCGAAATAGCAACTAATATGTCATCTTTTTGACCATGTAATTCTATTTGTTTTGAAAAAACATACTCATATCCATAATCATTTCCTAGACAAGTCAAGGAAGCCCCATCGTTAAAATTTTGAGCTCTGATACCAGCAGTTCTAGAATAATCAATAGAGCAATGACTTGCAATCGAGGAGCTTCCACCGTTACCTATGAAAATAACTTTTTTATTATTATTTTTTTGAAATTTTTTAAGTTTTTTTATTACAGTTTGTAATGCGCTTTCAAAAGTAATTAATATTTTGGAGTTTTTTGTAACTTTTATAGACTCAGCATTTTTGTAAAGTTCATCTATATATTTTTTAAATAACATTTTATATTTCAAGCAATCATTTACTTAAGTAATGTTTTTAGATATTTCATGAATGTTATTTTGTCAACTGAAAATCGATGACCAATTATATTTACTTTTATAGCACCAGCAATGTTTCCAAGAATTCCTACTTCACTCATCGGAAGTCCACTGGCAACAAACGGAGAAGTTATGGCTAGAAAAGCGTCACCTGCTCCAACAGAGTCAATTATATTTGTTACTAATGCTGGAACTTTATTTATAAAATTATTATTATCCTTTACAATACATCCATATTTTCCATGTGTTACAATAAAGTGTTTACAGTCAATTAGTTCTTCAATATGTTTCAATATTTCATTTACTGGAGCAAATTTTTGTTGTGTAGCCAATCTAAGTTCCGGTTCATCAATGCATAAAAAATTAGCTTTCTGATATTTTGTAAAAAGATTGTAACCACGGTTACTAGAGTTTGTTTGAACATTCACAGATAAAAACTTCGCATTTTCCTCAATTTTTTCTATGATTTGAGTATTCATAAGTCCATGTCCAAAATCAGTAACTATTACTACATCTGCCCATTTTAAATTTTTTTCCAAATGAGAAATAAATTGATTTTCCTCATCATTTTTTAAAGGACTATCGTCCATGTAATATATTTCGCTCATTTTTCGTAAATATGATCTATCTACAAATCTTTGCTTCCTAGTAGTAGGCTTATTTTTTAGTTTTTCATATATAAGTTTAATATTTTTCGGTACAGATTTTTTTACAAAATCAAGATAATTGTCATTTGAACCAAATGTCGTCAAAATTCTTACATTCTTACAAAAATTTGCTGTATGTTTTGCAGCTGCAATAACACCGCCAGCAAATATCTCGTTTGTATTAAAATGTTGAGCAATTATACTTTCTTTTGAAGCTTTTCCTAAACTATCTACATAAACATATTCATCAATAATAGTTTCACCGATAAACAAAATTTTTTTAGAATATATGTCCTCTATTTTTTCTTCAAAATAAGTAAAACCACCTTTTTTTTTGACATTATCTAGTAATTTTTCTAATTCCTCATCTGCAGAGCGGAAATGTTTATTTATTAAATTTGATGAACTAAAGATAATATCTTCAGTAATAATAAGTTTCCCAGAATTTTTTTTTACACATTCAACTTCATTTTTGATTTTTCCTGTCATATCTTCATCTTGATTTTTATAATCTGACCCTTTAACGTAAAAATTGGGTTTTATTGACTCTATACTAGGAATAGCTGTAAAATCTTCAATGATTGCGACATAATCAATGTAGGTTAATGATGCGATCATTTCTGCTCTAAGATTCTCAGTAAAATAAGGTCTATCTGGACCTTTGACAACAAATTGATCAGCAGTGATAGTCACAATCAAAATGTCCCCAGTTTTTTTAGCTTGTTGAAAATGTCTCACATGACCAATATGAAGCAGATCAAAAGTTCCATGACATAAGGTTATTTTCTTTCCATCTTTTTTCTTTTCTTTTGATATTTGTTTTAACTCATTGAGAGTTTTAATTTTTTTTTGAAAATTCATTAACTTGTAAAATTTTTATTTAATAACATAGTATTTTTTTATTTTTAAACCTTAATAGTGTAAAAATTCTTTTTCTATAACTTTTTAAAAATATTCTTATTTTTAAATAGAAAAACCTCATCTGCTAAGTTTATACTAGTTGTCCTATGTGTAACAAAAAAAATACTCAAATTTTTAATTTGCTTGAGCTTTTTAATAATATTTATCTCTAATTTTTCATCCACAGATGAGAGAGATTCATCTAAAATTAAAATATTTGGTTTTCTTATTAAACTTCTAATAAGAGCAATTCTTCTTTTTTGACCCCCAGATAGATTTGAAGCACTGGAGGTAAGAACGGTGTTGTACTTTTCAGGTTTGGCATTTATAAATTGGTCACAATCTAAAAATTTTGCGTAATATCTGACTTCTTTTAAACTAATTTTATTATTAAAAAGCGTAATATTTTCAAGGATAGTTCCTGCAAAGAATGTTGGTTCTTGTGAAACGTAGGATATTCTTTTTCTCCATTTTTTTAAGTTGTAATTTGCAATGTTAAAATTGTTTAAACTAATAATTCCTTTATTTGGCTCTCTGAGTTTACAAATAATATCCATTAAACTTGATTTTCCAGAGCCTGATTGTCCTACGAAGAAGATTAATTTTTGAAGAGGTATTATTAAATTAATATTATCTAAAATTTTCTGGTTGTGATTGTAGAAAAATGTCAATTCGCTTAGTTTTATATTTCCTTTGATTACTGGCACATCTTTTTTTGGTAAATTTTTAAATTCGTCTTTTGACTCTAAAATGATTTTATCCATTAATTCAAAGCTTTTCAGTTGAGTAACAATTTTAAAATTTAGAGATGCTATTGTTGCTCCAATACTTAGTAATTTTTGCAGTCCAAAGGTAAAAAGAATTAACTTAGGAAGAATACCTTGAATATTTTCCTGTGTTAATCCTGTAAATATAAAATAAATGATGATTAATATAATTGAAGCTATTAACTCAGAACTATAGGAAGGAAGAGCATTTATGAATTGTTTTCTAAATTCTAAATTTTTTTCATTATTGAGTAATCTTCCAAGCTGTTTAGTTATGATGTTGTGCAAATTAAAAATTTTAACATCTCTAATATTTCTTATTGAATCATAAATATAGCTGAAAATACTTTGCTTGAAACTTATTGTTCTTAAACCCATCGTAGAGGCCAAATTAGTATAAGGTTTATGAAGAAAGAAATAAAAAACTGAGATCACAAAAATACCAATTAATAAAATTTCCCATTGAACGAAAAACATAATAATTAAAATAGAGATTGCTTGTATGATATAGGATATGTAACCAAACCCACTTACTAAAAAGCTAGCACTGATCATAGGAAGATTATAAATATCACTAAATTTATGGCCTTCCTCAGATTTAAGTATTTCCTTTAAGTGATTATGGGTTACATAACCCATCATATTTTCTATCCATTTTGCTTTAGCGTCTACTGATATTTTGATAGATAATGCAATCCTAAGTAAAGTAATTATAGACTTAAGAAAAAGTAGTAGAGAAATTAGCAAAATTATTAATAGTGGGTTTAATCTTATTACTCTTTCAAAAAAATTTCCCAGAATAGGTAAATTTACATTCTCATTAAAATTACCTAATATGACATTAGAAAAAGGTAAAATACTTGCCACTGATATACTTGTGAGTAAACCTTCGAAAATTATAAGAATTATACATGCCGTTATTTTCAAATTAAAAATCGAAGTATTTCTAATTACTAATTTATATGTGTGTCTGAAATTCATTCTTAAGAATTTTTCATTAACAGGATTTTTTTATTTCTTTCTAGAATAAATGCTGGTGGTCTAGATTTGAAATGTGCGAGAAGAGAGGTTTTAGGTGCAATTTTTTTCAGGTTATTCGATAATTTTATAGTTTCTTCCGAAGTAACTTTGCCATTGTATAATGCTACCATCTCTTTTACTGCACGCAATATGTCTTCAGCCGTATTTTCTTTAACCTCAACATCTTTAGCAAATGTAATCTTATCAAAACAAAGTTCTGGTCTTTTTTTAAATATTTCAGAAATTTCTGTTTTGATTCCATTAATAAATATATCTTTATAAAGCATTAAATCATTGTCTCCTATTGATGCAAATGAAAGTGGTTGAACATCTGTTATAAGACACCTTCCTCCGGTAGAATTTATCATAGGGTAAGGTCCTGAGTTTTGGCCTAGATATATTTTACTATTACTTAAAATAAAAATATTTGCACAATCAACCTCAATACCAGCTTCGGTAATATCAAAGTATCCTTTTATTTTCTTAAATTTTTCATGCAAAGTATCACCTGTTCCAACCACATTAAAATTATTTTGCACTAAATATTCTATGCTTTTTTTATAATTTTCGTGAGGACCGGCCATTCTTAGTTTTCCATTCATACCATCTCCGAGATATCCTTTTCTTCTTAAAACTATAGCAGCAATAGGTTTTTTGAAGAATTTTGGCCACTTTTGTGTAATTTTATTTATACATTCATCTTTTATTGCTTTTGGCAATGAGGGACTTTTACCAATATTGTTATTGATAAGATGTCTTAGCTGACTGATAGGAGTATTTTTATGAAAGATTAAAGATTTATTCTTTGGACTAAAACTATATTGTCCTTCATCTAAACTTAATGTCTGTATTACATGTCTTGGATCCACAACATAATTTTTAGGCCACGATATATATTTAATTTCAAAATAAAAGAAGATTAGCTTTAACCACCTTGCAGTCCATTCATTTAAAATTGGATTTACTTCAAATTTAAAAAATTCTAAATTATGAGAATAAGCTTCTAGTAAAAAATTATTTATTCTCTCATTTGGAATAATTATAAAACTTAAATTCCTAGGATAATATATTCTTGAGACAACTTCCATAAAATGAAGGTCATGTCCAAAAGTTCTACTTGCGTAAATAATTATAAATTTATTTTTAAGAATTGATTTTTTATTTTTAAAGATAAAAATTAAAGATTTATAAATGACGAATATTTTTTTAGAAAGAGTTATTAATGACATTATTATCTTTCTAATGAAGGTTTTATTTTTTAACTGTTTATTCCCACCTTTTTCAATATAGTTTTTTAGCATTCATTAACTTTAATTGTTTTTGATTAATAATTTTATATATATTTTCAGCCATTCTTTTTCCCGATAATCCATCTGTATTTCCCACCCATTCCTCTAGCAATTTTAACTTTGACTTAGAAAGAATATTATTCGGTTTCTCATTGAGAGATTTAGATAATATTAATTTTAGTTCATCAGGACTAGATACCCTAGTAACAGCATTTTTAAAATCAATTAATCTACCTTTAAATTCTTTTCTTAGTGCTTCAGCATAATGGGGAACAATACATTTTTTCCCACAAGCAATTGCCTCAAATAATGCTGAACTATTATGGCCTACGACCACATCAGAATTTTTCATTAAGTTTAACAAACTTTCTGTCATAGTAATCTTTACATTAGGTGGAATGTAATTTTTAAACTTTTTATAAATTATGTCAACTTGCCATCTATCTGATGGCTTATATTTTATTACAAGCTCTATATTGGGATTTTTATCTGCGAACTCAAATAGACTTTTATGTGTTAAATCCGCAATTCTCTTCCATCTTCGTTTATCAGTAAATGGATAAATAAGACATGGTAATTGTGAGACTAATGATATTAATAAACATAAAATTTTTTTTCTTACCTTTGTATTATTATTCATTCTTAATCGATGATAAGAATCTAATCTGGGCATTCCCACTATATGAATTTTTTTTTGTTCAACCATTTTCCCCTTTATCAATTGATCGGCCGTTTTTTTATTATAGGTAAGAACTGCTGTTCCTCTGAATGGTTCACTCCCTTTTTTCCTTGCATTTATAATTTCCTTGTACAATTCTGGGGCTTGGATGCTCTCTTTTAGACAAGCTATGAAAGAAATATTTTTTTTGTCTAAACACTCTGCTAATTCCTGCTCTGCCCAATAGACAATGTTTCCAGTGAGAACCCCATCAACTTTAAAATAACCACCTAAATAATTAATAAATACTTTTAAAAAATTTGAAATTTCTTTTTTCGCTAATTTCATTTCATTTTTTTCAGATTTATAGGAGTTATCTACTACGGTAAAAGGTAAAAAATGATTAACAATTAACTTAAAAAAATTTCTTTCAACATAATATAGATTGAATAAATTTTGTGGAACTAATGCCTGCTTTATATCGTCATAAAAAATACTCTTGTTTAAAAAGATTACATTAAAGATTTTTTTATCTGTTTTTTTCTCAGCCCTAGAGTATTCGTATAAAGACAAAGCAAAAATTTTTGCTAGTAATTTAGGGTTATTTCTTCTAACAAGAAAAGTAACCCAGATCTTTGAAAATCGCATTAGTAATATTGGAAGAAGATTTTTAATTTTTATGTTCAAAATTTTCATTTTTTTTTAATATGTTATCGATTTTTTTACTTTTAGATTCCAATTTTCAATTGCTTTATTTATTTTTTCTCCAGCAAAGCCATTTCCGTAAATATTTGAGCTTTTATATTTTTTAGCTTTAAGTTGTTTTTTTAACGAATGTAAGATGTCATTTGATTTATTTGAACAATCCAAGACATTTTTCGACCTTTCTCTAAATTGCTGTCTTTCTCCAATATTTACAACAGGCAAACCTAAAAATGAGCATTCTCTTATCCCTACACTTGAGTTCCCAACTAAGCATTTTGCTCCATTTAGTAATCTAATGAAATCATTTGGTTCAAAGTTTTTAAAAAAGGCAAAGTTATTTATTTTCTTTTTTTCACGAAAAGTTCTTATAGCGTTGGATATTCCATCAGAACCAGCGTCAGGATTTGGCCAAAAACATAAAGTGTTTATATCTAATTGCTTTACCGCAGACAAAAGATTTGTCATGTAAGAATGATTCATTTTATAATGAGTAGTAACAGGATGTTGCATTAATACTAAGTAATCGGAAGTTATATCAAATTTTTCTCCTACAAAGTTGTAGCTATTCCACATATTATTGTTAAGAAATGATTTTTTTTTAATTGCTAATTTTGCAAGGTCAATTGATGGACAACCAGTAACAATAACTGACTTTCTATGCTCTCCCATTTTTACCACTCTTTCTTTTGCCTTTGAATTAGAAACTAAATGGAGATCAGATAATTTTGTAATCGCATGTCTAACTTTTTCATCAATTGATCCTGTCACTTCACCACCTTGTATGTGAATTAGAGGTATATTCATGTATGCTGATGCTATTGCAGTTGAGAGAGTTTCAAATCTATCAGCAACAGTCACAACACAATCAGGTTTATATTTTTCAAATACGGATGTTAGTTCCATTAATTGTATGGCCGTAGTTTTAGTTGTTGATATTAAGTTTTCACCTTCCATTACTGAATATATTTTATCATGAATTTTAAAGCCGTCTTTTTCAATTACCTGGATTGCATTACCGTATTTGTTTAATAATAAAGAGCCACTTACAATTATTGATAGCTCAATTTTAGGGTTAAGTTTTAATTTATTCAGCGCGGTTTTTATTCTAGAGTAGCTTGGTCTAGCAGTGAGGACTACACAAACTTTTTTTTTCATTTTTCCTGTCTTATTTTGAATTTTTTATATGTTTAGTAATTTTTTTTGCTATAAATATCTCAGTACTTCTCATGACATCTGAACATGCTCCACCAATATGTGGAGTAATGATTATATTTTTACCTTTTCTTGCTAATTTAACAAGAGGATTTTTACTTGGAAATTTTGAGCCTTTATTAATCTCCCCACATAAAACATCAGTTGCATATCCTTTAATTATACCTTTTTTTATTTGTTCACAAAGTGCGAATTCGTCAATTACCTCTCCACGAGCAGTGTTAACTAAGAAAACACCTTTTTTTATTTTAGATAACACCTTCTTATTTATTAAAAAATTTGAACTATCATTTAATGATAAATTTATTGATATAATATCACTTAACTCAATTAAAGTTTCAAGCTTTGTGAAGGTTATATTTTTTTGATTTTTTTTTCTATCAAACGCCAAAACTTTTAATCCAAAAGCTTTAGAGAACTTTGCTATCATTTTTCCTAATCTTCCATACCCTATAATTCCAATTGTTTTTCCTTTAAGTTGTGTTCCATAAAACTCGTCTCTGTTCCAATTAAAACTTTGAACATGAGAATTTGCTCTAGGAATTTTTCTTATTAGAGAGATTAATAAACCCCAATGCAATTCTGCAGTTGAAGAGATTGAGGATAAAAATTTATCCTCACCTTTAAGACTTATAATTGAAATTTTATTCTCATTTTCTTTATTGAGATTTATATGATTCAAGCCAGTGGTTGAAGTTGCAATAATTTTTAAATTGGGAAAATTTTTAATAAATTCATTATCTATATTATAGGCTAATCTTGTAATTAACACTTCTACCTTAAAATATTTTTTTTTATAAAATTTTTCCACCTCAAGATAATTTCCAACTTTACAAAGAATTTCTTTAGCTTTTCTAGAATATTCTTTTGGTTCAATATTTAGTATATCCATTTTATTGAATTTGAATGTTGTTATTTGCAATATCAAATAATCTGTTACAAAAATGTATTCCTGAATTACCGCGATTAATAGGAATTTCCGAGTCTATCAATTCTTTTCTTTCTTTTATTTTTTCATGAGGATTTTTTAATATCCTATTTATAATTTCATTTAAATCTGCAAGTTTATATACTTGGTATATTGCATCATAGTCATAGATTCTTTTAAGGTGATGAACTTTTACCTTGCTCACATCAAGATCGTACAGATTAGTTTTCCATCTTCCATACATTAAATTAATTGCTGGTTTATCAAATATAGAGCTTTCGAGCATATATGTAGATACACATGAAATTGTTAAGTCACAATGAAAAAAAGACGATATTTGAATTTCCTGATCAAATTTAGTAAATAAAAGTCCCGATTGATCGTTTTCAGTTTCAGGTTTATTAATTGCTATTCCAGGAATTTTGGATAATTTTCTTACAATTTTTTCCATTGCTTTTTTTTCTTCATTAGCAGAAATGTATGAAGGATGGAGTCTCATAAATAATTGAACATCTTTTGCGAAGCTCTTACTTTTTACAGACTCACCTAAGTAATTCATAACTTCAAGATTACTCTCATGATAACTTAAGGAATTCATTGCAAAAACAATAATTCTTTTTTTGTGATTTAGTTTATTTATTTTGCAAAATTTTTCTCTACTTAACGGTGGTTTTTTAGAAAAAAAATTATCCCAAATTGGTGCTCCCTCAACAAAAATATTTTTTTTTGGAATATCCAAAAAAATATTTGCTTCTCTTGCAGTTACATGACTCCATGTTAAAAGATAATCAGGCTGAACAGTTGGATATCCTTTGCTGGAAGTTCTATCCCAGGTTTGAAGTACTACGGCTACAGGAACATTATTTTTTTTTGATTCAAGCATAACCCAACCATCTGCTGCGACTCCGCAAGAACCCACAATTATTAAATTAGGTTTATATTTTTTAAAATAGATGTCTAATTTTTTATCTCTACAAGAAATTGCATATAGTTTCTGCAGTAGTTTTCTTAAAATAAAGGACTTTGAGGCCATGGTGGCAAAAAATATTATTAAATATACTAAAATTAGTGAAGAAGATTTTTTTTTTTTGGCAATTCTTTTTATTGATTCAAAATGAATTTTAGGAGTAATATTTGATATTTTATTCTTTTTTATACCATAAACAAAAGCTAATATTCTAGAAATTAGCGAATTGAAACCTTTTTCTTTGTGTTCATCAAGGACCGTAAGTTTTCCGATTGTACTTCCTTCAACAAAAATTTCTTTACCAACTATCTTTTTTACACCTTTAATAGATTCATTTGGTACCACAATGACAATTTTCATTTTTTTTTTCATTTTTTTTAAAAGTCCAGTCTGAAAAAAAAGTCTAAACTCCATAAATCTGTAAAAAAAAAGCATTACGATAGGTTTTTTATGTTTCATATTATTTTTTATTAAATTTTGCCCAAAGCTCTGCTAGCTTCCAATCAAAAAGTGTATCTAAATTAAAGGATCTTTCTTCGGGTATATTATATCCTAATATTTTTTTTCCATAAATAGCCTTTTCATTTATTAATACATTTCTTTTTATTACATACACAGAACCTGTTCGCCAATAAATCTTTTCTAACTCTTGTCGATTAAATCCTGACTTATTCAGTTTAACAAACGGAACTAATTCATCTTTATTTTTTAACTTGTAAATTCCTGTTGGGTGTCTGCTTCCAACATCCGTAATTGAGATAACTGTATCTGCATTTTTTTTTATAATTAAATTTATGCATCCTTCAACATCCTTTGCTGTTCTTAATGGTGCAGTCGGTTGTAATAAAACAACAATATCTATTTTTTTTTTCAGAAGAGTTTCGAGTTTTTTTAAATTATAAATTATAGTATCAACTTGCAAAGATTTAGAAGTAGCCAATTTTTTTGGTCTCATAAATGGCACAAATGCTCCATTATCTTTAGCTATCCTTGCTATTTTTTTACAATCAGTTGATACTAAAACTTTATCAATTTTTTTTGATTGAAGAGCTACCTCAATACTGTGAATAATTAACGGTTTACCTAAAAAAGGCTTAATATTTTTTTTAGGTATACCTTTGCTTCCAGCTCGTGCATTAATCATTGCAACTATATACATATTTCTATAAACAGATTTTATAAGAATTCAAAAATTTTTCAAACAGTGTCTAATTTTAATAAAATAAGAATAAATCATTTTCCTTTCATAATACTTTCTACTATTTTAAAATCATCTAAAGTATTAATGTCAAATCCCTCGATTTCATTTACAACAAACGGATAGCTTGTTTGCGTGACAATTTTTTTCTTTTTTAAAAATGATAAAGCATTAAATATGTATACAACTCCAGTCTCATAATAAATTAATTTTCTATCTTGTCGCCTACTCTTCTCATTTTTATTAAATTTAACAAACTTATGGTTTAAAATCTTTCCAAATGATTTGTTGCTAGCGGAAACTGTAAATAAAGAATTCAATTTTTTTTCAAGGTATGTTCTATAACAATTTTTTATAGTTATTAATTTTCTTAATGGAGAAGTAGGTTCAAATAAAAAAACGTTATCAATGTGAAGTTTCTTAAAATGCTTTAAAACATGAATAACACAATCTTCTGTGAGACTATGATCAGATGAAATATTTTTTGGTCTTTTTAAAAAAATTATTTTTTCGTTCGTTTTGACAATATTTTTAATCTTAACACTATCCGAAGAAACTATGATCAAGTTTATAAATTTTAAATTTTCTAAAAATTCAATAGTCCAAGAAATTAATGGCTTGTTATTAATTTTTTTAAAGTTTTTTCCTCTGACACCCCTTGAACCGTGTCTTGCAGGAATAATTGCAATATTATAATTTTTCATAATTTAATTTTAAAATTTTTTTTATTCCAGATTTTAGTCCAATCTCAGGTTTAAAATTGAATTTTGAATAAAGTTTAGAGTTATCACCATACGAGGATAATATATCACCATCTCTTTTTCTTTTGAAAATAGGGCTCATATTTTTTTTTTTGATACCCAATTCTTCAAAACATTTACACATGATATTGTATAGAAAAATTAATGAACTGGGTTTCTGTGTGCAAAAATTAAAAATACCTTTCGATTCTTTTTTATAGATTAGTATTTCCATCAACTTGCATAAGTCATCAATATAACAAAAGTCTCTGGTATTATTTCCATCTCCAAAGATTTTACAGTTTTTATTCTGCATCAAATTTGAAACCCACCTTGATATTACAGCTGAATATTCAGATGAACTATCTTGAAGTGGACCATAAATATTAAAAAGTCTTAGACCAATAATATTAATTTTATTAAACAGTTCACTTTTTGAAAATTTTTCGTTTTCAATTTTTGATTTTGCATAAGGTGATTTAGGAAATAGTTTTGAATATTTTTCACTTTTTGGATTTAAGTTAGAATCACCGTAAACAGCGCACGAGGATGCAAAAATAAAATTCTTAACATCATTTTGCGCACATAAAAGTAGCATATTTTCAAAACCTTTAATGTTTATTTTATCATTTTCCTCTTTTTTTTTAAATGACCTTGCAACTGATGTCTGTGCTGCTAAGTGTACTACTGTATCAATGTTAATGGGACTTTCTTTAAAAATATTTTTATCAAGTATTGATTTTTCTTTAAAAATTAAATTTTTAGATTTTATTAGTTGTACATCTTTTTTTTTTGACGAATAAAAATTATCGATACCATAAACATTAAACTCTTTTGATGTTAAATAATTGCAAAGATTTTTTCCAATAAAACCATTAACACCTGTTATTAATATATTTTTTTTCACTAAACTAAAAATCCGTTAAAATTTCTTCTAGTGTTATTATATCTTTTAAAATAAGATCTTCATCAACAACTGGAATAAGAGAAATACAAAACTTTTTAATTATCTTTAATGCTTCTTTTTTGTTTTTTTTTTTCAAGAATTTAAAATTTATATTAATATTATTTTTTATGGGTGAGTATATATTTTTTCCATTTAAAATTGAACGAAGAATATCACCATCACTTATGACACCATATACTTTCATTTTTTTGTCTACAATAATTGCACATCTTGAGTGATTTAACTCTATGCATTTTATAGCATCCTCGAGGATGCCATCTATAGAAACTATGTAACTTTGAATATTGTACATTAGATAGTAATTTTTTTAATCATTAATTTATCGTTGATTTTAATTTTTTTTAAGATTTTTAGAATTTTTTCTGATGAATTACCACTTCCATAAGGATTTTTAATATTCCTAATTTTATTAATAAAATTTTTAGATTGAGCTTTGTCCATTGCCTTCTTTATTTGTTCTTTATTAAATTTACAATCGATTACATTTTGACCTCGTAATCTTTGATCTTGTCGTCGTCCAATGTTTATTGCAGGTTTATTGAAGGAGGGTGCTTCTAAGAGACCAGAACTTGAATTTCCTATCATAAAAATACAATATTTCATTAAACATAAAAAATCTTTTCTCGATAAATTCTCAAATAAGTAAATATTATCTTTTCTTTCAGAGATTAATTTATTTTTAATTACATTCGCTCCAGCATCATTATTAGGAAATACCCAAAAAATATTTTCCTTACAATTCTTAATTGCGTCGATCAGAATATTTGTTTGACTCTGAATTTTTTGAAATTCTTCGGTCACTGGATGAAAAAGAATTAAAATAAACTTTTTTTTTAAAGATAGATTATATTGCTCTTCGATTTGTCTTTTTGTAGAAATTTTACCCTGTTTTATTTCATCTAATTGGGGAGCACCCACATTAAAAATTCTAAACTTTTCTTCACCTAATGCTAGAAGTCTTTTTTTTGCATCAATATTTGATGCAAAGTGAATATGAGAAAATTTACCAATTGCATGCCTTGCTAATCCGTCTATATTTCCTGATCTTTCTCCAGCTTGAATGTGAGCAGTGGGAGTGTAAGTATAGGCGCCTCCTATGGCAGCCATCAGTTGTTCACCTCTATCACCCGCTAGCAAGATCCACGTTGGTTTAATTCTTTTGATTATATCTACAAAAGAAGATAAAAAAATAGATAAAGATTTTGTCATAGAAAAATGATTATCCCCTTCAACGGACATAAAAATTTCATCGGTTACGTTATACCCTTGACTTTTAATTTCATCAATTAATTTTCCATAATTTGGCAGAAGAAGCATATTTGTAGCACATATATTGTAATCAATTGATTCTTTTACGCATAGATTAATAATGGGTTTTATGTAGCCCCATTCTCCTCTTGAGCCGGTGACAAACAAAATTTTCATATTTTTACAAAAGTTGAGACCATTTAATTAAACTATTTTGAGGTATATCAGATTTAGCCTCTCGTCCAATAATTTCATTCATTTTTTTTGATGGAATTCCTGTTCCGGGCCTTTTTGACCAAATCATAGATTTGGTAATTTTTTCTCCTTTCTTAATTCTTCTCAATGAAATGATACTTCTAAAAGCCCATTTTCTAATTTGTTTTTCTCTTGGATTAATTTTTTTTTTATCACCAAGTGCAAAATATAGATTTTTAATATTTTTGATCATATCTGCTAGTTCCTGAAATGATATTGATACTGCACTATCTGGTCCATCATTTTTGTCAAGCGCGACATGTTTTTCAATTATTACAGCTCCCAAAGTTACAGCTCCATAAGATGTGACAAGACTAGAAGAATGATCCGAATGACCGATAAGAGCTTTTGAAAGCATTTTCTTCAAAACGGGAATCACTTTTAAATTAATGTCTTTATAAATAGGAGGATATTCACTTGTACAATTCATAAATATCAATTTTTTGTTAATTTTAACAATATTTTTATATGTGTATTTAATTTCATCAAGTTGACTCATGCCTGTTGAAATAATAAGTGGTAAATTGAATTTAGCAATTTCTTTAAGTGACGGTATATCTGTCATTTCACCGGATCCAATTTTAAAAGCGTCGACTCCAATTTTTTTTAGTTCTAAAGCTGCTTTTAAGGAGAAAGGAGTACATAAATATTGAATACCTATTGATTCACATTTTTTTTTAATTTTTATATGGTCTTCTAATTTAAGTGCGTATTTTTTTAAAAATTCATACAATGAAAGATTGAAATTTTTTGATTTAGGAACAACTGGTAACATCTCTTCATCAGGTAAATGATGTTGAAATTTTATTATATCTGCTCCTGCTTTTTTTGCTGCAGATACCATTTTGAGTGCTCTATTTAATTTACCAAAGTGATTGTCGCATCCCTCAGCAATAATTTTTGGGCGATAATTATTTCCTATTTTTAAATTTCCAATTATTATAGTTTTTTCATTTTTGAAAGTTTTCATAAAAATTAACGTAATATTTAAATAAATAAAAATTCTTTACTAGAGAGATATTTTATTCTTTATTATTACAATAAGCTACTAATTTATGTTTGCAAAAAAATAATTACAAATACAGATTTATATATATGTATATGAGAAGAAACTGTGTAGTTCTACCTATTGAAACAACTTCAAGAGAATTAAACTCTAAAATTTTGTTGGCATGTAAATTAGCATCAAAAAATGTAACTGTAATTCTTGGAACAAAAAATTATACAAAAGTCGCCTGTAATTTTATAAAAAATTCAGTTTTCATTGATAAAGGCTACCATAAGGATGTTTCAGAAATAATCTATCAAAATTTAAAGTCAACAAATTGTTCAATTGTATTACTTGATGAAGAGGGGATGGATTATCAAAATTTTAAGTTACTAGAGGAAAGAATTACAAATAAAATAATTCCAGTCTTTGATAAAATTTTTTTGTTAGGGAAAAATCAAAAAAATTATTTAAAAAAAAATAGAACAAATTATGATGAAAAAAAATTTATTATTTCAGGAAATCCACGGTTTGATTTACTTAATGAAAAACTCATAAAATTATTTAAAAAAAAAGCCGAAAGAATTAAAAAAACACATAACAAATTTATCTTATTCGCAACTGACAATAAATTATCAAATAATATTAATAATAGATTACATGTTTTCAATAATTACAAAAACAGAATTCCAGATATTCAAGAGCTTTTTGAATACGGCGATAAGCTATTTATTGAAAACATTAGACTAATAAAGAATATTTATAAAAAGACAAATTTAAATATCGTAGTAAGGCCTCATCCTGAAGAAAATATAAAAAAATATAAAACTTACTTAAAAGAATTCGAAGATAGAGTAAAAGTGATTTATGAAGACTCTTCAATTTATTGGGTTTTTGCTTCTAATTATGTGATTGTCAATCATTCAACTACAGCAATTGAGGCATATTTGTTAAAAAAAAAAATTTTTGCTTTCAACCCAATCAAGTTAAAAAAAAATATGTTTCCATATCTACCAATTAGTTGTAGTGAGAAACATAGAAGTGCGAGTACAATCTTAAGTTCATTGAAAAAAAGAACTCGTAAGAATTCCCAGAAAAAAGATTTTTTATTGAATCATAATCTTAATATTAAGAAAGGAAACAAACTAAGTATTCAAATAATAACTGATACATTGCTAAAAGACTATAAATTTGAGATTAATTTAATTGAAAAGTTAAAAATGAAATTTCTTGAATATAAAATTAAATTTTTAGATTTTAAATTTTTTTTAAAGAGAAGACTTTTTAAAGTTAAAAGAGATAATCTTACATCAAATAAATTATCAGAAATGAATTTTGATTTTATATCAAAACGGTTTGGAGAAATCTCAAAATGTATAGTTTCTGAGGATGATCTTTCATTAAAGAAATTAAGTAATGAACTTTATGTAATCAAATCAAAAAAGTAAATTTATCTTTTAATTTTCAATACCATTTGAACTTCAGATGATTGCTTCTTTTGATCTATACATAATTGTAATTCATTAATACATTGAAAAAATTTTTCATGCCATACTTTTTCAATCTCAGAATTATTAAATTTTTTCAGATTATTTAATGTGTGTCTGTATATATCAAAAATATCTGTTCCAAACCACCATTCGCCTAAAATTTCAAAATTAAATTCTTTGCAGAAATATTTTATTGATTCATATGTAAATAAATGCGTATGACCTCTTGCAAGCTGTCTATGCCATGAATTGTCATTTGAAAGTTCAAAAAATACGCATGGGCTAAATAAAGGGACACTAAAATATACATATTTTATGTTTTTATTAGATTTGATGTTTTTCAGTACTTTTCTAGGTTCTCTGACATGTTCCAAAACACCAACTAAACTTATAATATCGGCATTTGTATTTTTTATTACTTGTCCCTCTGTATTAGAAATAGATTCGTAAAATAATTTTTTCTCACCAATCATTTTATTTCCAAATTCCACTTGAGCCTTGGAAACTTCAACACCTTTAATATTATTAATTTTACTTTGAAGAAGAGCATCAACAAAGTACCCACTTCCTGCACCAATATCTAAAAATTCAACTTTAGATAAATCAACATTATTTTTATTAAGAATATCTAGAAAGAAATTTACCTTCGGCATGTAAATTTCTTGCATTCTATTTTTAAATTCCTTCTTATTTGCTTTGTTGTACAAATCAACTAAGTGATTATCTTCAGTGTAAATTCTATTACAAAAATTTTCAGTATCTTCATAAAGTCCATTTAAATGTGTGCATTTGGAACAAATAGCATATGGAATTTGTTCTTTTATAAAAGAGCTTTTACTAATTTTAGTTTTACAAATTTTACAATTTTTTCTTTCAGGTTGCTGTAAATAAATTTTCGCATATTTTTTATTAGTTTTCATGAGCGTTTGGTTATCAAGGAAATAACTATCTGACTGACTAACCAATGCTGATATAGATTTTCCAAATTTAGTAATCATGAAATTTTATATTTAATTTTTAACAAAAATAAATTTAATTCTCAATGTTCTTTGTATCACATAAAATAACATTCAAGCAAAAGTCACTAATATCATTTTATTTGCAACTTTTGTCAAATACTTTTATTGAGATCGGTTTATAATATTAATTGTTATTTTTTTTATTTTTGTTATCTTTCTATAATGTCCAAACAACAAAAACAAACAAAAAACTTTTTTAAAAAGCATTCTTTTGAATGGAATAAAAAAGCTACTAACGAGATTTACAGTAAAATCAATGATAGACACAAAGCCGTCCATAGATGCTTAGAGAATTACCCAAAAAATAGTTCACATTTAGATATTGGATGTGGAACCGGCCAATTAGTTATAGAAGCTTCAAAAAATGGTTATAACTCTCATGGAATTGATTATGCAGAAGAAATGATCGAGCTTTCAAAAAAAAACTCAAAAATATCAAATTCAAATGCAATTTTTGAGTGTGAATCTGTATTTAACTACAAACCTAAAAGAAAGTATGATGTAATAAGTGCAATGGGATTTGTAGAGTATATATCTATCGAGGAGTGTAAACAATTATTTGAATATGCATTTACTAACCTAAACAATAAAGGTTCTATTTGTATTGGTTCCAGAAATAGATTATTTAACCTTACAACTTTTAATTCTTACACGAAAATGGAAATAGAATTAAATGTTATTAAAACCTTACATGAGGAGTCAGAAATTATAATAAATGCAAAAAATCAAGAACAGTTTATAAAAAATTTGAGAGATTTTTCTAAAAACAATGAATTGATCCAAAATGAAAAGCACCCTCATACAACAATTAATGTTGAAACTAGATATCAATTTACACCCAGTGACTTAATGCATAAAATAGAAAATTCAGGATTTCAGGTTAAAAATATTTATCCAATTAATTATCACGCTTTTAATTCTGTATTAAACTTTAACGAAAATATAAAAACTTTTAAAAAACAAATCTGCGATTTTATTTCGAATAAATATTTTGACTATTATCAACTTTTACCGAACAGTTCATCATTTGTTATAGAGGCAATTAAAGTTTGAGTCTATTTATTGTGGAAAATCATTTGTGTTGCATCTTGGTAATTCAAACCTATTTTGATGCCTTGAAGTAACCATTCCACCTTTATTTTTAAGACCTAATGAAAAGTTATACTCATCTAATATTTTTAATGTATCTTGATTATAGAGACCATGAGGAAAACATAAGATCCAATTTTTTTCAGATGAATTAATTTTTTTTAATTCATTAATAGAATTTATTATTTCGTATTTTTGTTCTTGATAAGACAATTTTGTCAACCATTGATGTGAAGTTGTATGAGAACCAACTGAAAATCCTTTTTTTACTAAATACTTTAAATCTTGTTTATTCATATAAAGTTCTTTTGAAAATTGCTTTTGGCTTTTACCGACAAAGTCCTTGAAAAGTTTGTTTATGATACCTTTTCTTACATTAAATGATAAATTATGTTGTAATACTATTTTAAAAAAAGAAATTTTCTCAGAATCAAACATTTTTTTTTTATTAGTATTCACCCACAAATTTTCAAAATACTCACTATTTAAACCTCTATTTGCCATTTCATATTTAAGTCTATCAATGAGCTGATTTTCACATTCCGACTTTGCGATTATATAATGTATAGCATTAACATCCAAAAGAATATTTTTTGCGTAAGTATTGATAACCGGAAAAAAAATTGCATCAAAATTGAAATTTTCTAAGATTGGCGCAACAAAATTGATATGATCTTTGTAACCATCATCAAAGGTAAGCCATATTGAATTTTTTGGAATTTTTGTTCCTTTTAGAAAAAAGTCTTTGACCTGTTGAGTTGTAATAACAGTTTTATTTTTTTTAAAGAAATCCATTTGCCTCAAAAAACCCTCAATCTCTAATCCTTTAACATTGGGATAATTTGAATTTTTTATTGGCCTTACATAATGATAAGAAATTATTTCCAGTGTCATAATCTAATAATTAAAATAATAGGTTATATTTTAGATTTTTTTAATAATAAATAAAATTAAAACTTTAATTTTAAAGTTCTTTCTATCATATAAAATCTCATCCAAACTAAAGCATGATTTATATCTCTACTTTTACAACTTTGTTCAAATAAATTACTAATTTTATCAGACCATAAATTTTTCTTATTTTTCGACTTTGTCAGTTCTTTAATTTCATTTTTAAGCGTATCATATATGAGATGATTAACACTTCCAGGTCTCACAAATTTTTTCTTATTTTTCAAGATTGATTTTGGAACTATATTTTCTAAAGATTTTCTTAAAATATTTTTATTCAGTCCATCTTTCATCATCATTTCAAAAGGATACTTCCAGCTATGTTCATATAATCTATGATCCAAAAATAGCGGTCTTACTTCAATAGAACTAGCCATTCCATTTCGGTCTTCATTTCTTAACGAATTAGGAATATCTATTGACATCCTATCCATTAATTCTTTAAAAAATAAATTACCCTTCTCTAAATTTTTTATATTTTCATGAAATTTTTCAAATTTTAAGTTTTTATCTGTACCTATTTTTTCATTGCTAAATAGACGATGACCAAAAGGATATTCCTGAATAATTCTACTTCCAATCTTTTTACTTTCAAAAAGATCCATTCTTTTTTTGAGTTCGGTAGATGATAAATTTGTTAACTCTTTCGCTCCATCAAGTGCTTGTAAATATTCTTTGATATTACCGTTATCCTTTAGTGAGGTAATAAAAATTGGTAAAATTTTTCCATAACCTGCAAGTATCTCATCTGCTCCATCACCTACAATCAATACTTTAAAGCCTCTCTCTTTTATCTTTTTTCGGAAAATAAACTGATTTATTTGACCTACAGAATAAGTTGGCTCATCATGATAATTTATTAATTCATCAATTTCTTCAACATAATTTGCTTTTCCTATATTAATATACTCATGATTAATTCCTAATTCTTTTTTTGACTCTTCTATAAGACTACTCTCATCCGGCACATCATCAGCTAATAAGCTGAATGCATTTACATCTTTCGCTTTTCCTAATTCTTTTGCTAAAACAGAATTTATTGCGTTGCTGTCTAAACCTCCGCTGAGGGTGGTTGCAAGAGGAGCGTCAGACTGAATATGCTGTTCAACAATTTTTATGAAAAGCTCTTTCCAACTCGATAAATTTTCAGTAATGTTCTGAGGAACTGGATAATTCCAAAATTTTTTCAAAGATTGTTTTTTAGTTATACAATTGTAGATTGCATAACTACTCTGCGGAAAATTATAAATAGTTTCATATAATGTTTCTGAAATATCATCTAACCAACCTCGTAGCATGTATCTTTTTAAAACAAATTCATTAACATCAACTTTTTTGGGAAGAAAATAAAGAATTGACTTAATTTCGGATGCAAAAATTATCTTGGTTCCAATCCTAGATATATATAGTGGTTTAATGCCAAGTCTATCCCTACTAACTATTAATTTTTTTTCCTTTGCATCCCAGATTAAAATCGTCCACATTCCAATCAACTTTTCAAATACTTTTTCTCTGTACTTCATGAATCCAATTAAAATACTTTCCGTATCGCTATTCGACTTAAATACATATCCATCTTTTTTGAGTTCAATTCTAATTTCTTTCCAATTATAAATTTGACCATTAAAAATTAATGTAAGTCTGCCATCGTTGGACGTCATAGGTTGATGACCATTTTTACTGGTATCAATAATTGAAAGTCTCTGGTGACCAAGAAAAATATTACTATTGAAAAAAAAACCTTCATCATCAGGCCCCCGATGTTTTAATAATTTTAAAGAACTTTGGGCATTTTTAAGATCTTTTTTACTCAAATTACCATTAATATCGAAAACTGAAAATATTCCACACATTAGTTAATTTTATCATTTTGGTACAACAATGTGTACTTCTTTGCTTCTAGAAGAGATCTTTGTAAAACTTGACTTAAGTCACCTCCTAAAAATTTCCAAGACAATTTTTTAGTTTTTATGGAATCTAAAATTTTTTTGTAGTTACCATTATTGGCCTCATAGATACTAATAAAAGATTGTGACCTTTTATAATAACGATTCCTAATTTCTTTAATTTTTTTTAATTCTTTATCAGCATTATTTATTTTTTTATTAATAATAAATTTTTTGATATTTTTTAAATTTGGAACTGTTTCAATTTTCTTTACTAGTAAATAACTATAACTCTCCCACCCTTCAAGTTTTTTGTCGGTGTAATTTATAATTGTAAATCCAAATTTCATAAGAGCAATCTTCCAAGTGTTTGGCGTGAAGAATCTGTAGTGATTATGATTATAATATTCCAAAGGAGAGCCAAATATTTTATCACTTCTCCATCTAATCATTAGATAACCATTCTTTTTTAAAACTCTTCGGATTTCCATCATTGAAGCCTCAAAATCGTAACTGTGTTCTAGTGAGCCAAGAGAAAGAACTAGTTCAAAGCTATTATTTTTGAAAGGTAGTTTTTCACCTGAGGCAATTTTTATTTTGAGTCCTAACTCATTACCGAGCTGAACGCTCGGTCTATGTGGATCAATACCATGACATTGCCAACCTTCATCTATCCATGGAATCATTGTACATCCTGACGCACAACCATGATCCAGCATTTTTCCTACTTTAATATCATTTGAAGTTATAAAATTTAGAACTCCTTTTCCCCTTCTCTTTTGTTCATTTAAATATAAAGTTGAAGGCTTTGTATCACCAAAAGCTATTTCTCTGTACATCTTGTTATAATACTCAATG